>MDSZ01085815.1_pt1 | contig 133782 bp, 101 predicted proteins | sample 811201 | NCBI WGS metagenome assembly MDSZ01 (sample SAMN05326647, study PRJNA326480) | marine metagenome | isolation source: seawater | place: Indian Ocean: North | collected 2010
GGCACGATTCCATTTTCAATTGCATTTTCTGATAGCGCAGGTAATGATGGAACTGATGTAACAGCGCTTGTAAATGACGCTGATGGGAATGCGGTTAACTACGATAAATCACAGCCTGTGTTAAGTAACGTAACATTAATATCAGATAATGCATTCAATAGTGCTTATGCTAAGTCAGGTAGTGTTGTCACGCTTTCTTTCGATGCGAATGAAGAATTGTCAACTAGTTCAGTAGTGATAACTATTAATGGGGTAAACAGGACTCCTTCCAAATCCCTTTCTTGGGATGGTACAAAAGAAAGTTGGGTTGCAACTTACACCATGACAGATGCTACTGATGATAATGGTGGTGCTGGATATTCTGTTCCATTCACCGTGGATTATGTTGATTTGAATGGTTATGCTGGGGACCAGGTGACTGCTACCTCAAGTGGTGTTGGAGTAACATTTGACAAGACCGCTCCAAGCATACTTACACTATCATATTCTTCAAATAATTCAAATTTGAGTTCTAGAGCTAAGGTGGGGGATGTCATATCTGTAGATATTACAGGAAGTGAAGCTCTACAAACACCAGTTTTAAGCATTGCAGGAAATGATGTGGCAAATGAGACAGCTGGTGGTACCGATGCGATATGGACAGGGTCTTACACAATGCAAAATACTGATTCAGATGGAGAAATAGGTTTATCTCTAGATTACAAGGATTATGCAGGAAATTCTGGTACTACTTCAACATCTACCACAGATGGAACTACGGTAACATTTGATAGGACTTTACCAACTCTTACGACCGTTACATTGACCAGTAATAATCGATACAATAGTTCCAAGGCAAAGGTCAATGACATCGTAACGCTCACAATAGTAGCTGATGAGTCATTAATATCAGATCCAACTTTTACGATAGCTGGTCAGGCGGTTACCCCAACAGGATCTGGTGCAAATTGGGCAGGAACTTATAATTTACAAACTGGAGATACTGAAGGCGATGTCACCTTCAGTATCGCTTTCTTTGATCAAGCTGCAAATGCAGGAGTAACTGTTACAGCAACAACGGATGGTGGGGCAGTAACATTTGACAAAACCGCTACTAATTTAGCTGGTCTAGCAGCTGACCTTTTAGCAAGCTCTGATACTGGAGTGGACGATGAAGATAATTTAACCAATGATACTACACCAACATTTAGTATTACTGGTTTGACTGCAATTAATGCGATAGGTGACTCTATTTTTCTCGTCATAGATGAGGATACGGTCTCAAGACAAAAAGTTGGTGCTAACTCGATAAATTTCACTTCAACTGCGTTGACGAATCAAGCCCTGCCGTATGAAGCCACCATTCTTTGTAGAGACCCTTCTGGTAACATGTCTGCGCCTACCACTGCCTTGAAATTCAGGATAGATACTCAGGCACCTGCAACAGGGAATATTATTAATCTGATAGCAGAAGATGACTCTGGATTTTCAACGACTGATGACATTACGAAGGTTACATCTCCTAGATTAGAGGTTTCAGGTCTTGCGGCTGGGAAGAAAGATTCAATAAGAATATCATATGACGCTCAAGCAGGACTGAGTGACATAATTATTGGGGAATATAGAATGAGCCAGGCTGTAATTGATACACTTCTGATTCCCTCGATATTAACTGATGATAGGTATACTTTTACCTATTTTGTCATTGATTCTGCAGGTAACACTTCTTCTGAAAGTGCTGGGATGAATGTCTTCATTGACGCAACAAGTCCTGTTACGCCATCCAATCCCGATCTGTTAGCAGCATATGATTCAGGTACATCCAACACTGATGACATTACAAATTTATCCGATATCGCATTTAACGTCTCCAATCTCGTTGCTGAGGATAGTCTGTACATTTTAAATGGAGGTGGAGATATTGTTGCGAGTGAATTATTGGCTGGCAGCTCATCAAATCCAACTGTATTTGGTGCAACCGTAGGAACCGATACTTATGCGGCTTATACTAAAGATCCTGCTGGAAATGTTTCGATTACATCTGGAACCATATCTGTTACAATTGATCAGACACCAACAGTTGTAACCGGTGTCTCGATCGATCTGGACGCTGGTTCAGATAGTGGTATCTTAAACAATGATAATATTACTAACGTAACAAACCCCACTATTTTGATATCAGGGTTAACGGTTACCGATTCTGTGCTTGTCTATGTAAACGATGCAATCGATCAAAGAGCGCTCGTAACCTCTACAACTTATTCATATGCCATAAATAATACACTATCTGATAATATTCATGAATTGAAAATCAAAGCGAAGGACTATGCAGGAAATTTATCAGTATTTTCTCCTAGTCTAAATATTAAGGTTGATACGACACCTTATACCATAACAACTGTGCCTGATCTTCTTCCAGATGATGATTCGGGTATTGCGAGCGATGACAATATTACCAGTAATAGGGAGCCAAGGTTCGAGATGGCTGGGCTTTCCTCCATCAAGGATTCAATAAGATTATTCATAAACGATGGAGTATCTAATCAATTTCTCATTGGTGGAAGGAAGGGGCTCGATAAATTAAAAGATACTCTAAAGGTCCCTACTTCGTCAAGATTAGACGAGGGTACATACGACCTTACTTATGTAGTAATTGATTCTGCAGGCAATACTTCAACTGTAAGTTCTGCTACATCCATTGTGGTTGATTTTACACCTCCTAATGCTCCAAGTGCACCTGATCTAAGTAGTTCTGATGATACTGGTAATTCCGATACGGATGATCTAACTAAGGCTACAAGCATGGACATGACGGTTACTGGATTAACTGAGGGAGATTTTGGTCTACTCTATAAAGTTGATGAAGCATCAAACACTACATTGGTGGATTCCGTGATCGTTGGGAGTGGAGGCTCATTGACCTATTCGGTCTCTAATGGTGCAGACGGAGAATTTGATTTTCATGCAGTTTCAATTGACACAGCTGGAAATATTTCAACCAACTCATTAACTACTACAATAACTGTTGATCAAACTAGACCAAATGTAGCAGGCGCCACTATTAATCTTGATGATGCATCTGACTCAGGAATTAAGAATGATGATGATCTTACTAATGATACTTCTCCATCATTTACCATTAATGGAGTAACAGCAACGGATTCAATCTTTTTATACTTTAGTGATGTTCAAAATCAAAAAGATCTAGCTTCCGGAGCAACGGTTAATTTTACCGGTGATGTAACTACGGATGGTGAATATGAGATAACCATCAAAGCCAAAGATGAGGCAGGAAACATTTCCCCTGCATCTCCTGCATTGACATTTAGATTGGATACAACTCCTTTTGTACCTACAACTGCACCAGATCTGATGGCTGAATTAGATGGGGTAGTTTATGATACAGGAATTTCTAATTCTGATGATACTACTAGTGCAAGACAACCTAGGTTTGAAATAAGTGGACTTCCATCGGTTGCAGATTCTTTGCATCTTTTTTCTCAATCAGGGATAAATAATGTTTTGGTACAAAAAACTAGAAAAACTTATAATGTTACAAAAGACACTTTATTAGTTCCACCTGCAAGTGAATTAGGGACTGGAAGCTATGTCATTACATATACTATCATTGACTCAGCTGGGAATGTTTCTGTACCTAGTGACCCACTAACGATCTATGTGGATTTTACAGCTCCAAATGCACCTGACTTAAGTGATCTTATTACTGAATATGATACTGGTGAACAGAATGATGATAATATTACTAATTTAAATACAATTAATATCAGCCCAAAAAATATCCAAAAAGGATATTCAGGTTTGCTATACGGATATGATGCGGCCGACCCAGCTGGTAGCTTGGCATTGGTGGATTCACAGTTGGTAGGAGATTCTGATCTTATCTTCACGACTACAAATGCAGTAGAGGGTACATATGCATATTACTCTGTTTCAGTTGATTCAGCGGGAAACAGATCTCCTAATTCTGATATTCTAAGCATTGTTCTCGATCAAACTGCACCAGATGTATCAGCAGTAACCATTGATCTCGATGACGCTTCTGACACAGGCATAAAAAATGATGATAATCTTTCAAGTGATACCCTACCATCGTTCACGGTCGCTGGAGTTACTGCTACAGATTCAATTTTTCTTTTTTATGATGGGATTCAGAAAAATAAGTTAAAAGCTAGTGGAGCATCCGTTAATTTCGCTGGAAATACTGTTACTGTTGATGGTTCATATCTAACCACGATAAAAGCAAAAGACCTTGCAGGAAACCTTTCAAGTTCTTCCAGCTCCATCACATATAGACTAGACACAACTCCTTTTACGACAACCTCTGCTCCTAATTTGCTAAATGATTATGATTCAGGATTTTCAAGCTCTGATGATACAACAAAGATTAGGGAGCCACAATTTGAGATCAGTCAATTACCTGCCGTAGCTGATTCATTGCATCTTTTTGTCAAATCTGGAATAAATAATGAATTGGTCTATAAAGCTAGAAAAACCTATAATGTATTCAAGGATACATTATTGGTTCCTAATGAAAGTGAACTAGGAACTGGTAAATATACCATTACATACACAGTCATTGATTCTGCAGGCAATGTATCGGCTCCAAGCGACTCATTAATAATCCACGTGGATTTTACCGCACCAAGCGCTCCTGGTGAGCCAATATTATCTGATGCATCAGATTTTGGAGAATCAGATTCTGATAAGATAACTAATGATGAGAGACCAACGGTCATTCTTACCGATATACTTCCTGGATATCTTGGTGAGCTTTATGTATATGATGCTGCTACTGACACTTATGCAAAAACAGGTGACACCCAGCTCTTGGATACCTCAACAATGGAAAGTTTGACTTACCAGGTACCTACATTTGAAACTGGTATTTACCAGTATGCAGCTGTTCATATTGATACTGCAGGTAATGTATCGGGTTATGGACCTCTTCTTACGATCAATGTTGACCGAACAGACCCTACAGCTCAAATATCTTTTGATGGAGATAGCTTAGTTCGAGCGGGTGATTTGACAACACTTGCTACTTTTACGTTCTCAGAATCAATGGATTCTGTAACGGTTCCTTCCATTAACATAAATTATCCAGGGGTAGCAGACTCCTTAGACCTATTTTCTCAATCTCTGACAAAAGGAGCAAATGACTCCATTTGGACATATTCAATACCATTGAATTCAACTGGATTAGATACGGTAGATGGTAATGTTGAAATTACGGTCAATGCATCTGATATCGCTGGAAATCCAATACCATCGGGTAACATAACCGGCCTGACAACTCTAAGAATTGATAATACAAGTGCTGTTTTTTCGGAAATAACACCTGCTAGCAGAACATTTAATAATGTGTTGAATACCTTTGGATGGACACTATCAGAGTCAATTGACTCTGGCCATGTTGAGTTTAAAAATCAAAAAGATGGAACGACATCAATTGTTCCTCTTGACTCCATAGAGAACTTAGTTGGTCCAAAAACACCTAGTGCTTTCCTACTGGGAGATCCGCCAATAACAGAAGGTATTTTTGATCTCATTTATACAAGCATAGATACAGCTGGGAATATAGGTCGTGACACCATATCGAATTATACATATGATACGACTTCTGCTACAGGGATTATTACATTTCAAGAACTATTCGCAAGTGGAGGACAAACAGATACCATCACTGTAACATTCAATGAGAAAATGTTACCAACACCAATCATTAACATTGAATTTCCCAGTGACTTTGTTAATGATATTGATACCATGATGACACTATATGATGATGGTGACTCTACCAAGTGGTTTTACGTTTTGAATGTTCCAGATGTAATTGAGGGTCAGGTAGGTATTTCGATAACTGCTAATGATCTGGCAACTAATGCAATAGATGCAGATAGTCTATCAATGCCTGATACTTTATTTATTGATAATACTGAGGCTATCGCAACATTCAGCTATTCCAATTTATCTAATCCAGGTCTATCAAACATAGGAATTGGCGGAGATACGATTCAAGTTACTATCTCAATGAATGAACCCTTAGAGTCTGCAGAACCTGTGCCGACTCTGGACTACACTTACGGATGGGGAGACACATTGGTTTCTACAACTATCGCTGGGCAAGTACCCCAATCCACTACAAACGGAGATTCTATATGGATATTTGAAGTGATTCTTTCAGACTCTGTTTATGATGATGGTCCAATTAATTTTGAATTAATTGCTGAGGATCGTTCAAATAATCTCGTAACAGATCAGCAAGACTCAGATATATTTATTGTGGATAATAGGCCTCCTGCAGCGTTTGAAACTGGTCAGATTACTGTTTATAGTCCTAATTCAGTAGAAGGATGGATAACTGGCATCACTGATTCAATAGGTGTGCAAATTCCAATAGAAAGTTTTGAAGATGATCCAACCTTATTTCTTGGGGGTTATGTACAATTACAATTTTGGAACTTAAATCGAGGAACGGAATGGGTCACTCCAGCTCCAGATGACTCTCTTATTGAATCTGGTATTGTTGAATTCTTTAGAGATATTGATGCGCTATTTGCATTAATGCCACCAGGGAGTGGTATTTTGACTGGTGATTCCCTTAGAGTTAGAGCTAAGGTCGTAGACCGTCATGGTAACGTAACCTATGGTACTGAAAGTAGTACAAGATTAGGATATGATCCAACACCACCAACGATTGGTACAATAACTGGCGGTAGTTTTACTGATGCTGATACACTTTTTTCATCTGATTATTTATCCATAGATTGGGAAGGGTTTGAAGATCTTACAGATGAAGATGAATCTGGTATTGATCGTTATGAAGTTGCGATATTAAAAATTGATGCTGTTGCGGATACTGGTGCAATTTATGATGGCTGGGATACTGTTGCATTAGATGTGACAAATTGGTCAAAAGAATTATTTCTTGAGCATGACAATAGATATGTTGGTCACATTCGTGCCTTTGACGTAGCCGGTAACATATCAGATACTCTCATAACGGATACGTTAACAAGATACAATTCAAATCCTGTAATACTGAACATGGATAATGCGGTTTTGAATGAAGATCTTTTTTGGACAGACACTGTTCAATTAACTGATTTGGACTTAGATGTAATGCAGGGCGATTCTTTTAGGTATTCAGCTACAACAACAAGAATAATTGGAGATATAGCAACTGGTTCTGTAACTATAGATTCAATTGGAGCGATGACTTGGATTCCGACACAGGATGATACAGGAACTTATGAAATTGAAATAACTGTTATTGATAATTACGAATTGGCAGATACTTATGTATTGCCATTGACCGTTAATGCAGTGAATGACACACCAGTTTTTTCCATTCCAAATTCTGGAATGAACCCTTATTATGTTCATGAATGGGTAGAAGACCAACCTGCGAAAGAACTTGTCCTTAGTAGGTACATAACAGATGTTGATAATGATATTGTAACTGAAATATCCTGGCAGGCTGTCATAATGGACACATCACAATTAGATGAGGATTATCCTCTTGGACAAGTTGTAGTTGGTCCAAAAACACCTTGGGACGTGCATGCTAGATTGAACAGACAATATCTTGGATTTAATCCTAATGCCTCTGCAAGTGGTTTAACAAATCTTTCTCATGAAACAGTTCAACTGATTAATAATACAAGAACAAACCCACTTATAAGTGTAGAAATAAATCCTAAACAATATGGTGATGGGATACCTGATTCAGTTGTTGCAACTTTTTCAAGTGAATCAAATTATTATGGAGATGATCATCGTATTATCTTCATAGCGCAAGATTTAGGAGGAGCAGTTGTGAGAGATACAATTCATGCTTCAATATTGCCAGAAAATGATCCTCCAACTATCGCAAAAGATATGATGGATAGTATAGTATATGTATTGGAAAATGATCAGATATGGTTGGAATTTGGACAATATGTAAATGACATAGATGATACTTCACTTGTTTTTAACATTAGTTCGGTAGTTGATCCTGAAATTGATAATGATAATAAAATAAATATTATTCCATCAGTTGAACATGATGTAAATGATGTCGATGATGTTACATTTTCATCTTTTAATCTTGGTGACTCTGTGCTATTTATTCCTGAAAAGTTATGGGATGATCATGTGGTGATCAAGTTAAAGGTAACTGATCAATTTGCATCAGACAGTACTACATTCTTGCTTGATGTGCAACACGTTCCTAGGCCAAGACTATCGGTTTCATTATTGCAACAAACCGCTTTTACAAAATTCATTCAGATTGTAGTCGTTGATACTGCAATGAAAACTCTTGACCTTTCCATGGATGTACAAAATCAGTCTATAGCTCTAGATACAATAGCTGATTACACTTATACTGGGGACATAGACTTTGACACTCCTGGAAATTATTCGATTGATATTTATGCAACAGCATTGGTTGGCGATACTACATTAAGTGAAACATTTGGACTGACCATTGGAAGAGTCGCTAGCAGGTGGCAGGGAAGTAGCTCGGATGGTCGTTTTTCTGTTGTTGGAAACCCAGGGGCAATCACATATGACCAGCCGTTTATAATAGCTGATTCTAATCTATTTGAGCCACATTTCTATGATAGAGCTTCTTATGTTCTAGGAGGTGAGGATTTTTCATTTAACAATCCGGTAGAAATACGTTTTAATAGTGATAGGGATGATTTGGCGATTTATAGAAGAAAGAATAGAGTTACTTGGGAAGAATTGCCCTCATTGCAGATTGAAAATGAGATTTTCACTTTATCTAATCAGTCGGGATATTTTAGGCTTGGTCCTAAGACAATCATTGTTCCAGAACAAACCAATATTCACCAGAATTATCCTAACCCGTTTAATCCAAACACAACGATTAACTATGACATAGGATTAATGGATGGTTTAAGGCAGAATGTAACAATCGATGTGTACAATTTACTTGGTCAAAATATAATAACCCTTGTTAAAAATAAAGACCAAATAGGTCAATTTAAGATTCAATGGGATGGATATGATAGATATGGGCAGCAAATGTCCTCTGGAGTATACTTTATTCAATTAACGACCAAGACAGGTATAGTAAAAAATAGAAAAATGATGTTACTAAAATGATAAAATCAATCAAAACTATTCTTTTCAATTTTATGGTAATTACAATTATTATTTCGATATATGGTTGCAGAGGTGATGTTGTACCCAATGATGAAGACATGTCTAGCTATGGTTGGGAATTATTTAAAGATAAAGATTACGTACAAGCCTTAGATTGGTTTCTTACAGCAGTAAGGGAAGATTCTTCCCATTCAGATGCATATAGAGGAGTTGGATGGACTATGGGGCATTTAAGGCAGGCTGATTCGTCTGCTTATTATTTTGAAAATTACATAAATAGAGATTCGACTGCTTTTGAGGATAAATTAGACTTTTATGCAGGTCTAGCTTTTGCATATAATGCAATGGGAGATGACGCTAATGCTAGAGTTTATGCAGAAACATATTTTTTTGGGAATCAAAATTCTGACATAGGTGACCCTTATTGGTGTTTTTGTGAAAAAAAGGATATCAATACTTTAGATGTCAGACTTGTGTTAGCTATTTCTGAGTACAGACTTGGAATGTTCCTAAATTCACAATCTTCGCTCAATGAGCTCAATGATTTCTTTGGTTACCCAATTCTAAATTATAATTACGATACTGCAATTGAAAGAGCGATTTTAGCAGAAAAGTTATCTACGATGAGAGATGATATTGATAGTAGTAATGGTGATAATAGCTTGGATTGTAATGGAGAAGGCTCACCACTAAAACAGGGAGCTGGATATTGTCTATAGAGCCATCTGGCTCAAGCTATTTGGGTATTGACTCTACTCCAAATCACGAAGGCTGGATAAAAAAAGCCCTAAACTTAGCAGTAAAAGCATATGAGATTGGTGAGATACCAGTTGGTGCAATTATTGTAAAAAATAATGTCATAATTGGTCAGGGGCATAACCAAAAAGAAAAATTAAACGACCCAACTGCTCATGCAGAGATGATAGCCATTACTGCTGCATCTAATACTTTACGAGACTGGCGTTTAGAGGATTGTTCATTATATGTTACAAAAGAACCTTGCCCCATGTGTGCAGGTGCAATAATCAATTCTAGGATAAGTAACCTTTATTTTGGTGCATATGATGAAAATAAAGGGTGTTGTGGAAGTTTATATCAGTTGTGCGGTGATAAACGTCTAGATAGTGTGACTGGTGTCAAAGGAGGAATATTGGAAGAGGCTTGCTCATCACTGCTTCAAGATTTTTTCAGAGCTAAAAGAAAATAACTTTCTTTTGCAATTGATTTTCCAACAATTGATTGGAAAGATTTAAATTTTTTGTATTTTAAAAAAATTAGAGTGGAAGGTATTTTCTATAATTTTTCCATTTACTTTAGCAATTCGAATCGCATTGAAAAAACCATCTTCAGCATGTGAGTCACCATAGTCCTCTATTCCACTACCTTTGACCGAATATGCTTTTTCATTGATGGTTATGGCTAGATTACATCTTCTACTTTTCATTCCAAAATTACATTTCCCACAGGAAGCGAGCACTAATCCTTCTATACTTCCATTGTTATTTATTTTGGTTACAAATTCTCCATAAGGGATTATAACCTTTTTATTGGTGACATTACAAGAACCACATCCTGCCTGTATCAGGTTTAAACAAAAAATTGACAAGGATATGGCGGTTAAGATTTTTTTCATTATATCTATAGACTGATTTACTGCTGGCGATAGAAAACTGTGACAAATACTGTATTCTCTCTCAAATGCTGGGATTGTGATGCAGAAATTATTTCGATATCATCATTTTCATCTATCCATTCTTGTATTATTGATTCCATTTCTTGGCTTAATGGGGTTAGTCCACTCTTAACAATCTCAAAAACTTTTACTTTCATAATTATTTTGCCTCGCTTTTTAAGTTACTAATTTAATGAAATTAACTTTTTTATTGCCGAATTATGATAAAAAGATTATTTAATTCATCTATTCCTATGCCATAAATTGTAAATATATTAATACTTATCAAAATTTGGTAAGAATAATCAAAATCTTACTGGTAAAAACACCAATTATGAAATTTTCTTTGTGACAAGCGGAGAGAGAGGGATTCGAACCCCCGGTACCCAAAGGGTACACTGCATTTCGAGTGCAGCGCATTCAGCCAGACTCTGCCATCTCTCCAAAATTTTTAGTAAATTAAGAGTAAGGAAATTATTATCCCACTAAACGAATCACAACAAGCAGAACTAAAAGAATACCTAGAAACGATTCTAGAGCTATATACAGAAGATGAGTATGAAGATCTTGTGGAGAATATCGTCTATCATTATTGTAAAAGAAGGTTTGATATTGAAAGAGAAGAATCGGTCGCATTGTTTTATGAAATGCTAAAGGAATTTTAGAATAGTGTCTGAAATACTCATTAATCAATCCGTTGCCATCCTCTGTGATGGTAATAATATTGAAAGGAGCATTCATGATGTTTCAGGTAACAATAGAGCAATGATTAACTTTGATCAATTGATACCTAAATTACTCAATGGTAGAGGTTTAAATCGATTAATATATTTTCGTGAAGGGAAATCCATATCAAAAAAATTTGCAGAGAGACTTCACGAAAACTATTATGGATCTGTAGTGCCTTGCCATAAATCAGCAGATATACCTTTATCCATAAAGGCAACTCAATTAGCATCAAAGGTTGATACCATAATAATAATGTCTGGTGATTCAGATTTTGTTGAATTAGTATCTCATTTAAAGGCTGAGGGTGTAAGAGTAGAAATTGCAGCGATAAAAAAAACAGCTGCAAAAATCCTTCTCCATGAGGCAAATTACTTTCATCAAATTACGAATGATGATTGGTTTATATATAGAGGTTCTAATAGATCTAAATCATAAAATATTATGAATATCCAATACAATTTTTAATTTTTCAATTAAAGTAGATTATATTAGCTTATTCGTGAAATATATGTCTAATTATATGATTGATAAAGAATAAAAAAAAAGTATCTACCATGAACCAATATCCTAGAAACATCATAATATTCATATTCATATGCAGCCCAATATTTGCTTCTGAAGGTAATGGCCTGTCACTTTTTGAGAAACTCATTAGCGTACTTGTTTCAAGTGCACTATTATTTTCAATAATCAAGGGTTATTTAACCGTTAATAAAATATGGAAAAGAAGAAAGAATGAAGAAGTTGCGAATAGTATTTCAATAGTTGCTGCCATGCTTGGCTTTGCGGTTGGTTTTCCTTTCTTGTTAAATAGTTTGATTATTACTCAAGATTATTTCTCGGCCGCGAAAAGTGTTATAGCTTTGTTTCTTGCAACTGTATTTACACTGATTGGTACAGTGTATTTTGTAGATAAAAATAAAGGTATTGGCTTTTGGACATTACTTGGGCTTGCACTCAAACTTGAGGGCAAAGAATCTGGTGACCTGATAACAGATATGATCCGGCCAAAAGGTGCAGGAAAAATCATAGAAATTTTAAAAAAATTAGCTGCAATAGATGATGATATTGCTCAAGAAGAAATAGATCTGATAAAACAGTTTTCTGAAAAATGGAATATTGATGTTCCAGAATTAAAACCAGGAAAGCCAGAAGAAGTCACAAACTTGGTCGAACTTAAAGCCTTAGTACAATCCTATTTGGATGAAGGACCAGATACTGAAGTTGCTGAGGGATTAGTTGACCTTATTAATATGATGGCAGAGGCTGATGATGAAGTAACTGAAGAAGAAGCAATGGCTGTTGCAGAATTCACAGGAATGATTGCTCATTACGTTAGTTCTGAAAAGGGTGGTGAGATGCAAATGTTTGAAGTTAATATTGTTCCACAGGGTGATGAACAAATGGAAGCTGTTCGTGAACTCTTACCTGAATTAGAAATGGTTGAGGATAGAGGTGGACGTGTTTTTAAAGTGGGAAAATACTTTTCTGAAGAATACGCAGAAGCAGTATGTGAGAAATATATTTCTTTGGGCCTTTACTCAGGTTCCTCAAAGGTTGTGGTAGATCTTGATAATGACAAGGTCTAGTAACACTACTCCTTAGTAATTTATAATTCCTTAAGATCTTTCAGTAGTTGCTGTAACATGTCTTTTGCATCGCCAAAAACCATGATAGAATTATCAAATCCAAAAAGTTCATTCTGAATACCAGCGAAACCGGTGTTCATAGTCCTTTTATTGATTATTACAGTTCTAGATTTATCTACGTCTAAGATTGGCATTCCATATATTGGTGAGGAGGTGTCATGGCGAGCGGCTGGGTTAACAACATCATTTGCACCAAGTACAAGCGCAACATCACAATCTTCAAAATCAGGATTGATTTCATCAAGATCTTTTAGCTGATCATATGATATATTTGCTTCTGCTAATAAGACATTCATATGGCCTGGCATTCTTCCTGCAACAGGGTGAATAGCATAGAGTACTTCTTTTCCTTTGTTTTCGAGAAATTCAGCGACCTCTCGAACGGCATGTTGAGCCTGGGCTACTGCGAGACCATAGCCTGGGACAACGATAACTTTCTCTGCCGCATCAAATATCATTGCAGCTTCTTCTGTTGAGTAGCTTTTGATTAAAACTTGTTTTTGATTAGAATCTGAATCAGTCGTTTCTTGTTCAAGTCCAACTGCACCAAAGATTACATTTGCTAGTGAACGGTTCATCCCCTTGCACATAATGTTTGTTAATATTAAACCAGATGCACCAACCAATGCGCCTGATATTATTAGAGCGTTATTCATGAGCACAAAACCTGTTGCTGCTGCCGCAATTCCAGAATAAGAGTTTAATAATGATATCACGACTGGCATATCCGCACCTCCTATTGGAATGGTCAGAGTAATACCAAGAACGGCAGAGATAATTATGAGCCCATAAAAATAATTCATTTCAATCGGAGATAGGATAATCAAATAACCCAACACTAGTAAGACAATTGCCAGTACTGCATTTATTAGCTGTTGAGCAGGAAAAATTATGGGTTGGCCGCTTACAAAACCCTGTAACTTACCAAAAGCAATGAAGCTGCCAGAAAAAGTAAGTGTTCCAACAAAAATTGAGATGATGATGGTTGATATAGTAAATGTGGAAATATCACCACTTTTTAAAAACTCTGCAGCTGCAACAAGCGCAGATGCACTCCCACCAAAACCGTTGAATATTGCTACCATTTGCGGCATTTGGGTCATTTCAACTTTAAGCGCAAAAAATGTACCGATTATACTACCTATTACAATTCCAATAATTATTAATTTATAATCCAATTGTCCATATGCAAGCAGAGTAACAATAATCGCTATAAGCATACCCATCGCTGCAATGAAGTTTCCCCTTCTAGCAGTTTTTGGATGACTTAGATTTTTTATACCAAGTATGAAAAGAATAGAAGCAATTACATAGAAGATATTAAAATAATTCATTTTTAGTATTATTTTCGTTTAAACATTTTTAACATTCTATCTGTTACCATAAATCCTCCCACAACATTAATGGTAGCAAAGGTTAATGCTGTTAGTCCAAGGTATGTACCAAGTTCACCATTTATATTTGTAGATATGATTGCTCCAACGATCGCTATTCCTGAAATGGCATTGGATCCACTCATTAGAGGTGTATGTAGTGTAGGTGGTACTTTTGTAATGATTTCAAAACCCACGAAAATCGCAAGAATGAAAACGGTAATTATGTTTATGTCCATTTTTATGATTCCATTGCTAATTTAGTTTGCTCATTTGTGATCTCGCCCATATGTGTATACATTGATCCGGATACAATTTCGTCTTTAAGATCCAACTCTAATTGACCATCTTTTAAGACGTATGTTAATAAGGCAGTAATATTTTTTGCGTAAAGTTCGCTAGCATGAATTGGCATTAATCTTGCGAAATCTACGATGCCATTGATTCGTACACCATTGTGTTCTACTATCTCATTCATTTTAGTAAGCTCACAGTTACCTCCATTTTCAGATGCAAGGTCCATAATGATTGAGCCATTCCTCATATTATCGACCATTGTTTTAGGAATCAGTAATGGCGCTGACTTACCTGGTATTAATGCAGTTGTTATTACGACATCAGCATTGGCAATATGTTTTTCAATTAATTCTTCTTGTCTTTTTTTGTATTCTTCTGATGTTTCTTTTGCATATCCACCTTCTCCTATGCCATCTTCTGAATCAGATTTGACCTCTATGAACTTTGCACCAAGGGATTCAACCTGTTCTTTTACAATTGGACGCACGTCAAAGGCCTCTACTTGAGCACCAAGACGTTTGGCGGTAGCGATGGCTTGTAAACCTGCAACTCCTGCTCCTATTACCAAAACCTTAGCGGGGCGTATCGTACCTGCAGCTGTCATTAGAAGTGGCATATAAACTCCTAATTCGCTCGCGGCAATCAAAACTGCCTTATAACCGGCAATGTTTGCCTGGGAGGAAAGGGCATCCATCTTTTGAGCTAAGGTCGTCCTAGGTATGAGATGCATTGAAAGTGCGGTAACTGATTGTTCCCTAAGAGCTTTAACTGTGTCCAATTCTCTAGTTGTTTGGCAAAAGGATATTACCGTTGCATTTGGTTGGAAAAGCACGATTTGGTCTAAGGTCGGAGGAAGAACTTTTACAATTATGTTTGCTTTTGATAGTAACTCATCTTTTGATTTTATGATTGTTGCACCAGCATTTATGAAGTCCTCATTGGATATGTGCGAAGAGAGGCCTGCATCAGATTGTATGCTAACCTTTAAGCCGCATTTTATGAGTTCTTTGACTGTAGAGGGTGTAGCTGCAACACGAGTTTCACCACTAGCATTTTCTTTAAGTATGGCAATGTTCATATACGTTATTAAATAAAAATTATAATTCCAAAGACTCTGAAATTAACATATCTTTGATCTAATTCATCACTGAATTAATGTATTATTTTTTTAATTTTTGTGTTAGAAGTATTGAACATGCTACCAAAGAACTTTTATTTTATTATTTTTCTGTTGTCCCAATTAGCCGGTGAGGTTTACTATGTGCCGGGTGACTATGCATCAATCCAGAATGCGATAGATGTTTCAGATGATGGAGATACAGTTCTTATTAGTCAAGGAACCTATGCTGAATCTATTAATTTTAACGGTAAATCTATCCTAGTTTCCTCACGATACTTTATTGATAATGATTCTACATTGATTGCAAATACCATAATTGATGCTCAATCAAGTGGAAGTGTAGCTACTTTTTCTTCAGGCGAAACAGACCAGTCGGTTTTGCAGGGTTTGACACTTCAAAATGGAAATGGAAATGATGCAGACCCTGATGGGAATGGATCATTTTATAAATATGGCGGAGGAGTCTATTGTGAAAATAGTGATCCGATAATTAGGAATTGTATTATTAATAATAATATTGCTAATGAAGGAGGCGGAGGAGGTATATTCTGTTATTCTTCCTCACCAAAGTTCATTAATTGTACGATCAACCAAAATGAGACTGATGATGTAGGTGGAGGTCTATATGCAAGAGCCTCATCAAGCCCCGAATTTTATGATTGTACATTTGAGGAAAACCTTGCCGAATTTGGTGGAGGATGTTATTTACGGAATGAATCTTACCCAATAATGGAGAACGTAATATTTAATAATAACACAGCTAATAATTCCGGTGGTGGTATCACTCTAAAGGATGATGCTAATCTTGTTGCTAACGGTCTTCAGATCACAAATAATGAGGCTGAAGGTTTAGGTGGTGGCCTTTACATAAATAATGCAGATCCACAATTAGACTATACCTTAATTGCTGATAATGTATCGAGCTCTGGGGCGGGTATTTATGTTAGAAATACTTCTGTTGTAAATCTTACAAATTTTACAATTGCTAATAATCTAGCTGCTCTATATGGAAATGCTATTTACATGAGAGATGATGCTGAGGTTGCTCTTGTTAATTCAGTATTGTGGAGCAATGGTGATCCTCAAGTTTATTTTCGATCAGAAGGCATTGATGTAGAGTTGAACATTGACTATTCTATTGTTGAGGGTGGACAAAGTAGTATAGAGACTAATGATAATGGTGACCTTGAGTGGGGTAGTGGAAACCTTGACCAGGAACCTTTTTTCTGTAATAGTTCTGAGGGTAATTATGAGGTAAGAGAAAATTCGCCTTGCATAGATGGTGGTCAAGGTGGCAACCTTATTGGTTGTTTCGGTGTTGGCTGCGGACCTATCAATTTAGGTCCAGTATGGTATGTTGGTCAGTCTGGTGATAATGCTAATGATGGCAGCATTGATGCACCTTTTGAAACCATCTCCAGAGCAATGTCATCAGCAGTAGATGGAGACACCATTAGATTGAAGCAAGGAGCTTATTCAGAGCCATTTGATTTTGAAAATAAGGATATAGTGCTTGAGTCAAGAGCATTTGAATTAGAGGATGAACAGATCATATCAGATACATACTTCACTGTTGGTCAGAGTGGAGGAACATGTTTAACCCTCAATGGGCCATCTAACAATGAGGGAAAGATAAGAGGCATAGCATTTAAAGGTGGCTTTAATTCTTCGGGAGGAGGTCTTGCCATCATAAATTGCTCACCCATATTAGAAAAGCTTAAAGTCGAAAATAATTCAGCAGATATAGGTGGTGGAATTTTTTTGTCAGGCTCTGATGCAATACTTAAAAGTATCACTATTAGAGAAAATGGTGCGAATATGGGAGGAGGACTATATGTGACAGGCGGGAATCCAATATTAGAAAACACAATAATAGAAGAAAATTTCGCATATTGGGGTGGTGGGCTATATTCTGATAATTCCGACTTTACAATTTCAATTGTTAGATTTAGACAGAATGAGGCATTTATTGAAGGTGCAGGAATTTATCAAAGTAGTGGTTCAAGTGAAATTGAGTGGACGTCATTTGAGCGAAATAATGGCTATGACTATGGAGGAAGCATTGCTGCATTTCAGACTTCATTAAACATCAATCAAGCCACCTTTGCAGAGAATACTTCAGGTGTCGGGTCTGTCTTTTCTGCACATGGTTCTTATATCGTAATCAATAATTCAATAATCTGGGATAATTACGGACCTATACTATATGCACCTGAATCGAGCGGTGTAACAGAGGTGGAATTAAATTTTTCTGACATACAAGGTGATACGTATAACTTTTCTAATTATTCAAATATCATTTTTAATACTTTTGGAGGTGTGTTTGAACAAGATCCAGAATTTTGTCACAGCACTGAGCAACCTTTTGCAATTAAAGAAACATCACCCTGTATCAATGCATCAGATTCGTTAGGAATCATAGGTGCTTATGATATCGTTTGCGATCAATTACAAGGAGAGGAAGATTTCATTTTAAATAGGTTTCAATTGCTACAAAATTTTCCAAATCCATTTAATCCAATCACATATTTTGAATTTTCACTTGAAAACAATGGATACTATCAACTAAGTATTTTTAACATTAAAGGTGAATACATAAAAACTATTAAAACGGGGTATGGGTTTCCTGGGAATTACACCGCAAAATGGGATGCCACTGATTCAAGAGGTGAAAAAGTATCTAGTGGTGTTTACTTTTATCATCTGATCACAAATAAAAATTTTGCAAGTAAAAAGATGATATTGCTTAAATAGTGATATATCGCACTATCAGAATTACATTCTGAGTAAAATTATCTCGGTTAATGTATATTCAAGCTATGTATTGGCTCAATCATGGCAAATAAAATAAAAGTAATAACATTTTCTATTTTAAGCTTAGTATCTCTTTCAATTACTATTGCACAATCACTTCCTGATTTCATAGGCCACTGGACGGGTACTGAGTCTCTTGAGTCTCCGTCAATAACTTTTGAAAACCATAGTGCATCAATTGTAATCGGCGAAGGAGGCGATAGAGACGGATTTTTTGTTTTCACATCATCAAGTGATTTTCTGTTTAACGATGAATTGGACTGGGCCTATCATTATTTTGGTTATGATAAAAGCAATGGTCAAATAATTTTTTTAAGGAGATTTATGACCCCTTTAGGTGTTCTAGGATATGAAGAACTTTCATATAATCTCAGTGAATGGACCTCTGAATCATTTTTTGCTGAATATAGTTCAGATAATGGAGATACATACCATCAAATTAGATTGGATATTGAACTTCTTGATGCCATAGAGAATTTACCAAGCAAGTTTAAGATCAAACCAAATTTTCCTAATCCTTTCAATCCCGTGACTAAAATAAGCGTTCATGCCAGTTCAAATGCTATTGGAAGTATTACTATCTATGATATTTTGGGAAATGAAATCATCAAACTTCACGAAGGTAATATTGCTACTGGGCTAAACAATTATTTTTGGAACGGTACTGATAAAATAGGAAAAATGGTTAGCGGAGGAACCTACATTTATCAGTTGAAAATTAATGAGAAAATAATTAAATCCCATAAGATGACATTACTTAAATAATGTAAAAAATGCATTTAGTAAAATAAGTATTTTATGCGAACTCATTTTTTTGATTAATTTTTTACATGACCATTGCCAGGAAATGTACTTTATATTTGATTTTACAATCGCTGCTGTTTGCTACCTGGTTTGAAAGTATTCCTAGAGCGATCACGCAGCCAAATGGTAACATTCTGTCTTGCTTTGTCACAGGTGATCAGTATTATCGTAGGTTGCACGATGAAAATAATTTTACCATTATTTTAAATCGGGAGGATGGATACTACTACTATGCAGAGCAATTGAATGATGGAAGTTTAGTTTCAACCAATTTACTTGCAGGCATTGGTAATGATCCACGCCTTTACGGTCTAGAACCAGGGTATTCAATAAGCATAGAATCGTATAATTTGAAAAAGGAATTTTATCATCATCTTGAACAAAACGGTCACGAAAGAGACGCGCCTACCTCAGGAGAGATAGCTCAAATAAATATTTTTATAAGATTTGCAGATGACCCAGACTTTCCATACGACCGTGCGTATTATGATGCCGTTTTCCAAACAGATACCGATGAGCCTTCGCTAAAACATTATTTTTGGGATGTTTCCTACAACTCGCTCTTGGTTAACACTTTTCATTTTCCTGGTACATTTGACGGTACAAATACTTCTTACGTTGACGAGTTTAATCGTAGCTATTATGAGCCTTATTCAACCGCGAACCCGGACGGTTATCAGGACGCGACACAAAGAACTCAGAGAGAGCATGCCCTTCTCGCTAACGCAGTAAATTCAATAACAGGAACTGTATCACCTTTTATTGATGTTGATGCAGATGATGATGGTTTTGTTGATGCAGTTTCATTTGTTATTTTTGGCGACCCAGGTGATTGGGCAGATCTGTTGTGGCCTCATCGATGGGCTCTTTACAGTCAGGAAGCATATATTAATGGTTCGCAAGTTTATGATTATCTTTTTATGCTTTCAGAGTCATGGTATTACAATGTTGGTGTACTATGCCATGAGTTCGGCCATGTTCTCGGCGCTCCTGACTATTACCATTATGATGGAGGTGGAGCCCCAACACCAGTAGGAGGTTGGGATGTGATGGCGTCAAATGGTAATCCGCCCCAATTCCCCAGCGCATTTACTAAATGGAAATATTTTGATTGGATTGAACTTACTGAACTAAATCAGAGTGGAACATATTCTTTGAGGCCTCTGCAGGAGCAGGAAAATACAATTTATAAAATTCCATCTCCAAACTCTGATACAGAATATTTCGTAATTGAATATCGTAAGCAGGAGGGAATCTATGATGTGAATGCACCAGGACCTAGATCTGGTCTAGTTGCTTACAGGATAAACCCTGATGCTGGTAATGGAAACGCGCAAGGACCTCCCGATGAACTCTATGTCTATCGACCAGGAGGAGACCTTAATAGTAATGGTAACTTTGAACAGGCTCCTTTCAGTGCTGACTATGGGAACACTGAATTTAACGATGATACTAATCCATCAAGTTTTTTGTATAATAATGGCAACGGTGCAAATGGCGGTCTAAATATTTATAACATATCAAGCTCAGGTGACTCTATTTCTTTTACAATCTCATTTGGTTCACCAATCATATCAATTGACCCTCAATCGATAAGTTTTGATTTGAACGCTGGAGACTATGATGTTGAGACTCTTACCATTTTTAATGCTGGTGAAAACGAAACTGTTCTTGATTATGAGGCTTTTGTTTCAGATGCGGATTCATATTTAAATCCTCAGGGCGGACCAGATGATGGGAATTATTATTGGACCACATCAACCGAAGAACCTGATTTAGATTATGAATGGATTGATATACAGAGTAATGCTACACAATTGAATTTTCCCAGCAATGATGAGTTCTCATCAGAGCAAATATCTCTTCCTTTTGAATTTGAATTTTTTAGTGAGACATACAACTATTTGAATGTAAATGCGAATGGTTGGGTTGGTTGGGATGGTAATAATGAGACTGTTTGGGAAAATGGAGATATTCCTTCTGTCAATATGCCTAGGCCCGCAATATTTGGATTCTTTGATGATCTTAACCCAAACAATGATAATGGAAATTCTGAGTCATCTGGGAATATCTATTACCAATCAAGCGAAGACCGTGTGGTTATTTGGTTTGAGGATGTTGTTAGATGGGAAGGTAGTGCTGGTTCTGGGACTTATGATTTCCAAATTGTTTTGTACTCAGATGGTAGATTTAGGTGTAACTATGAAAATATGGCTGGTACGATTGACCAATCCACAATAGGATGGCAGGATGGCACAGGCAACCAGGGAACCCAATTATCTTCGGTCGGCCAGGGGTTTGTATCAAATAACTTTGCATGGGAAGCGAAATCGTACACTGCTGAAAATATACCTTGGTTAAACTTGTCCTCTGATAACGGTAGTCCATCAGGCTCCATATTCGGTGGACAATCATCAAGTATATATGTCCAAGCTATTCCTGCTGATTTAGATCAAGGAATTTACAATGCATCCATCAATGTCATAAGCCCAACAGCAGATCCTGTTTCTGTTCCTGTTACTTTAACAGTAAGTGGGGAAGACTTGACTCCATCTCTGCCTTATATTGATATCTCTGGCTCAGAAAATGGAATCGTCGCCCTGCCTGATACTGTAAACGAATTATTTCTTTCCGTTGCCTCAAGGTATACTCATGTCGTAGCTCCAAATGGAGATTTGATACAATTTTTAATTCAGGATGAATTTAATGATGATCAAATCATCCACGCACGATCTGTTCTGCAATCAATGCTAACCGATGTCCCAGGCAGTGAGTGGGGAAGTAATAAAACTGCAATTGCAAATGCCATAGCCAATACGAATGCAATTCTCTTCCTTTTAAATGATGAGGCTCAATATGAAAACCCGAATCTTTGGGCGCTCATTGATGCAGGTGTGCAAGGACAAGATCTACTTGCAATCGAAGTATTTCCCGAAGGAAGTAGTGAATATATGATAAGCGCAGAAAGAGATGCGACTTATGAAGAAGTACTACATTACGTACATGGCTTTGGGATACAATTTGCATCTCCTGGACTACAGAACGCCATTCAAAATGCGATGGTTCAGGCAATCGAAAATGAGTTGTATAATCCTCTACCAGATTTACCTGAGGAAGACCAGGATGAAGAGTACTTTGCAATAGGAATGGAATGCTATTTTGGACTCTGGGAGCATGATCCGAATGGGAATGGTTATTCTGGAGGTGATGAATACGCATTCATAGATAGGGATTCAATGGAAGATGGTGACCCATTACTTTTTGAGATCATGGTTGGCTTTATGGGCGATTCATGGTGCTATGCCCCATTGCTACCGGTTGATTTTCAGGGTGACTTTCATATGGAAAGAGAGACATCTCTTGCTTATACATATAGGTCACAATTTTTAAAGGATATAAGTCTCAGAGGACAGGGGTCAATTACAATTTGGGGTAATAGCTACGATAACATAATGTTGGGTAATGAGGGTGAGAACGTTTTTAAAGGAAGGTATGGTGATGATATCATAAATGGATTTGAAGGTCTAGATAGAGCAGTCTATGAGGGCAATCGAGAAGAATATGTGGTACTACCTCCCCAGGCAACATATGATTCTTCATTTCACATTCTTGACCTTGAGCCAATGCGAGATGGCACAGATCACTTATACGGCATTGAAGAAATAGATTTTAACGGGGATATATACGAGATTAATTCATTATTAAATTCAGAAAACCAAGAATTGCCTATTGAATTTGAATTATTTCCCCCATATCCTAATCCTTTTAATCCAAAAACAAAAATTTCATTTAATTTACCAAATGATGCTAAAATCAATATCATTGTTTTTGACATAAATGGTAGAAAGGTAAAGGCTTTTGAGCTGTTGGATGTAAATGCAGGTAGGCATGAAATTGAATGGAATGCGTTGGATGATTATGGGAAACGAATTTCCACAGGTGTCTATTTTGTTAGTCTAGTGTATCTTAATCAAATACAGTTTCAAAAGGTCCTTTTCCTCAAATAATAATGAAATAAGTGTGAGTAAGGTCACATCTTCCTTCGTTTTTCCTATAGCCGGAAGCGAATACGCACTATTTTCAAAAAAATTAATGACTTACAACATATTGATAATATTAAAATAAGGAGACATATTAATATGGATTTAAAGCGGAGAACTCAACAGGGGTTCACAATGATAGAAATTATGGTTGTAGTTGTGATTGTTGCAATTCTTGCGGTAATCGCTCTTCCAACCTATTTAGACTATGTAAAAAGTTCTTATGCATCTGAAGCAAGAACGGTAATGTCTAACATAAATAATGCTGCAAAAATGTATTACCAAACAAAAGGGGAGTGGCCTTCAGAAATAGATGAGCTAGAAAGAGCAGGGCAGCTAGATGTGAGTCGTTCTACGAAATTAAAATGGACATTTGATCTGCAATTAAGTGATCAAGGAGGACGGATTACCGCATCAAGTACTGAGGAAATGTCTGGAGGTGCTGGGCACCAGGTTGTATACGATGCTGATCTTGGTAAATTCACAGGATACGGATCTCCTGAGGGGGAATAGCACTTAATGGACCTTAACAAGCTTTTAAGCTATTCAGTTGATAGTGGAGCATCTGATTTGCATTTAAGTGTTGGTTCAATACCGATGGTCAGAATCAATGGAACAATGAAACCATTGAACATGGAACCACTCAAGCAAGAAGATATGGAGTCCATCATACCGCAGGTCTTGGATGATGATCAAATTGATTTATTCGAGAAAAATAAAGAGATTGATTTCTCTGCAAGTTTGAAAGGTAAAGGCAGGTTCAGAGTAAATTTTTTCAACCAGATAAAAGGTTTAGCGGGTGTTTTTCGTACTATTCCTGAAGTGGTGAAGGATTTTGATGATCTCGGAATCCCTCCTGTGTTAAAAACCCTTGCTCTCATGGATAGAGGTCTTGTTCTCCTTACAGGACCAACTGGTTCAGGAAAAAGCACCACCTTAGCTGCAATGGTGGACCACATAAATACCCAGCGGAGCTGTCACATAATAACGATAGAAGACCCAGTTGAATATTACCATCAAACCAAAGAGAGCCTCATTAATCAAAGGGAGCTTGGGGCAAATACTCATAGTTTTGCAAATGCAATGCGTTCTGCATTGCGCGAAGATCCAGATGTGATACTAGTAGGTGAGATGAGAGATCTCGAAACCATATCTCTTGCTCTGACCGCAGCAGAAACTGGACACTTAGTGCTTTCTACCCTTCATACATCCAGCGCAGTGAAAACCATTGATAGAGTCATCGATATTTTCCCAACAGGTCAAAAAGGGCAGATTAGATCAATGTTATCTGAAAGTTTAGAAGCTGTGATTGCTCAGAAATTGCTTAAAACAAAAGATGGTAAGGGAAGAATACCTGCTTGTGAGGTAATGATCGCTAATACTGCCATACGTAATCTAATTCGTGAAGATAGAATATATCAGATTCCTTCCATCATTCAATCTGGTGGTGTTGAGGGGATGCAATCACTAGATCAAGATCTACAAAGATTAGTTTCTAAGGGTGAAATTGAAAAGAAAATGGCAGAGAGTATTGCTGAAAATCCTAAGCTTTTTGCTCAAAATATTTTATGATTCTCAAACAAACTACAAGAGGAATAGGTTTCATAGAGGTAATGACCGCTACAGTAGTGATTTCCATTGCTTGCATTGGTCTTATGATGGGAGTTGTTCATGCCAGAGGTGAACTACACTCTCTGGAGATAAAGGAAAGGGCAACAGAAGAATTATTAAACTATATGGAGTATTGGAAAGGTCGTGTTGCTGACGGTACACTTTCTGCGTATGAACTTGCAGGAGATCCTGATGGAGATGAAATATTTCTTGTTGGCGGAATGGGACAGAAGAATTCTGTTGAAGCAAGACTATATTATGACCTAAGGAGATTGAATAGTTTTAATGATTATGGAACCACTGACTTGACTAGATATGAATTAGAGTGCTGGATAAAATGGGGTGATAGATTTACTTCACCCACTGGTAGATATGCTGGTAATACTGGATATGAAAGGAGAATCTCGACCATAATGACCGAATTTGAATTATGATTAAATCTGTGCTGAAGAAATCGAGCAAAGGGATGACACTCCTAGAGTTGTCTGCTGGTATAGTAGTTGTTTCTATCATTGCAATTGGGATGACAACTGGCGCTCAAGCTGTGATGCTGCACTACCAAACTGATACCGTAAGGCAGGATATGAGACAATATGGGAACAATATAATGCGTGAAATTGTTCGTGAGTTAAATCAAACCCAGAGAATAGAGCTTGATACCTATAATGGGTTTGCAAGATTAAAACTATATGAGTACTACACAGACACTTCACCTGAACTGACGATATCTTGTGATGATAAATTTGGTATTCAGTTCAATGGTAATGTTCCCGTAGATGGGGTGTTAAAATTTCCCAATGAGGGTGTATTTAGAGGTCAAAACAGGCGTATAGTATATGTTGATGATTTTGTTATTGAGTATGACATGCAACCAGGGCTTGGGTCAAGCACATTTAAAAATTCATATCTTGATCTCACACTAGTACTTGCGATGGAATCTGAGGTGATGGATGAGGTACTTCAGCCAATTAAAGAGCAGCATGTTTATCACAGGACCGTTTTCATGGGTACCTCTTATATTCAAACCAAAGTTACAAATGCAATGGGATTTGATAGTGATGTTTAATCAGAAAAACAAAGGAAGTGCTGCTCCATTAGCGTTACTATTTACCTTAGTTAGTATGTCATTTACGGTTGCGTATTTAAAGAATTCATTTAGCCAGAGTGCTATGGAAAAATACAGATATACCGAGTGGAAAGCGCTATACGCAGCAGAAGCAGGATTGAATGATGTTGGAGTTGTAGTTCTCCCATATATAGTCTCAGATACTCTTTTAATCCCTGATGGTGTTGTTTACGGAAAAGATGAAAATAATCTGCCAATTGGCATGTACAAGGATATCGCATGTTCGACTCAATTAATTCCTAACACTACAAGGAAGGAATATGTAGCATATTCCACTGGAGTTGCTGACTATGTAACTCCCTCTGGGAACAATGTTTCAATTGAAAGAAGAGTCTATACTTCCATGGTGCCCCAAGGATTTGAGGAATTCATGTATTTTACTCATGAAGAATTACCAATAGGTCCAGGAAATACTGGTGTTGTCAATTTTGGTTCTGGAGATGAGCTAGAGGGTAAGGTACACACTAATGGTAATATGACATTTAGCAACTACGGATGCCCTGACTTTAGCGGAGAAGTTAATATTACTTTTGAAGCAATAGAGCAATACGGTAACGCAATTAATTGGGGTGGCTGCAATGATGATATTTTTGAGGACGATGACGGAAATACAATTTTAGATACTGTGTCACAGATTATTTTCCCCCCTGATAATTCTGCTGAAATTGCAAGGTCGAATGCTACAAGAACATTCATAGCAGATAATAAACTTTTCAGAAGTGGAAAGAAGGACACATTGATAATGACCGAAATTCATTTTACTGATGGAGGGTATTGGGCTACGCAATGGCTATACAACATACCGCCTATTGGCACTCCTCCTGCTGAATTTAGTTATGTTTATGATAGCTCAAATGTTGGCTTGACGGTTAACCCTACTGGACTTCATTTATCTCAGATTTATGAGGAAGGTTCCTATGGATTATCCGCATTTTTAACAATGGATGGAACTACAACAGATGGTGTTAATGTGGCTAGTCTGGTATCAACTAGTGAGTTAACTATTGATGATGGAGACTTAATCGTCATTAGAAATGAAGACAATTCAAAGATTATTTCATTTACGGCTGATGGTTCAGCAACAGGTAATGCAATTGATATTTTTGGTGAAGTGATAGTTGTCCGTTTTTACCAAGAAACACTTAATTACGTAGGCCCTGAAGGCGAAGGTTTTAATGATGACGAACCTGTCACCTTTGTTAATACAAGTGCAAGTAGTGGTGACCTTGATGAGAGTGTTGAATGGAATTCACCATTACTATACCACGATCATGATACGGAAGATGCGAGTACATATTGTGAAGCTGGTGGTAGGCAGCACTTTGACTTTGATTATTGGACTGCCGGAGGTTCGTGCGATATTTTCAATTGTCCTGATGAAATATACAATAGTGAATATGTTTATATGGGTCGGACTTTCTTTTCTCGAGGAAACTCTCCCCAAGTAATATACATAAAAGGTGGTCAGGTCCTCGTAAGAGGTACCGTAGATGGACAATATACAATAGTTACTGATGATTATACGGAATACAGACGTCATGATGATAATAGCATCATTGATAGGGTATGGGGTAACATATGGTTGATTGATGATGTCATCTATCAGGATTCCTTTAGTAATGGGCAGGTTATTCACCCTCAAAATGGAGGTACAAACCATGTACTAGGTCTTATTGCAGGCGGGAGTGTCATCATTGCAAATACAAGGCCAAATGGTGCAAGAGGTGGTCAGTATAGCTCTCATATTAAGATTAATGCAGCTATACTTGCAATGAATGGAGGATTCATATCGCACTATTGGCAGAACACTCTTTTTGATTATCACAATTATAATGATGGATGGCCTAATTATCCAGCAATTGGTGATGGTCGTGGAGGGCACAGGAATCATTACCGCCCTGATGACCAGTCAGGTATCTATACAGGAAATGATGATATACGAGGTACTGTATATTTATGGGGGTCAATTGTCCAATTCCGGAGAGGGTACATGAAAAGAAATTACCCTGGCCCTTATAATGTTTCTCCCGGTGTTGGTTATGATAAGAATTATCATTACGATTGGAATCTTAGATTAAAACCACCACCTTATTTTCCAGATCTTCAAAGCACTAATAATACAGTAATATTAAAAATGGCTTCATATGGCGAAGCAAAAAAACAATATCAGGATTAATTAGAATTATGTATCTCGGATTAGATATTGGGCGGCAATATGTAAAAATGGTTCTTGCTGAAAAGACAAAAGATAGCTTCAAGGTCATCGATGCGGGCTCACGTCTTGTTCCTGAACCAAACACAGCCTTTGATCCAGAGAAGATTGACCACTCTCATTGTGTAATGGCGGTCAAAGAGCTTTTCAGGCAGCAGGGGTTTAACCCAAAAAAAGCTAAGGGACTCATCACTGGCATAAATGGATCTTCGGCAAGCATAAAACAGATTACTACGATGGAAATGCCATCAGATGAATTAGAGTCAGCGATGACATTTGAAGCTAGAAAGCACATACCCATGGATGGCACTGATGCAGTAATTGATTACCAGATAATTGGTTCAAATAAGAAAGAAGTGGACAAAATCGATGTTGGGTTAGTTGCCTGTACCAAAGGAGTGCTCAATGGGCATCTGGAACTTTTGAAAGAGTGCAATCTGAAACCTGGAATAGTAGACGTTAATCCAATCGCCATGAGCAATGCTTTTTCATTTGTTAAAAACATTCCAGATGATGGTCTTGTTGTAATGCTGGACATTGGATCCGTTTCTTCCACTTTAGTTGTTTATGGGAAGGGTGAGCAGTTTTTTACTAGAGACCTACCCATTGGCGGACATCATTTTGTTAAAGAATTATCTGAGAAGAAAGATATAGGATATATAGAGGCTCAGGACGGTTTATTCAAAGAAGGCCTAACTCTACTTAAGCAAGACATTGATCAAGGAGGAGACGTAGGCATAGCTGAGAGAACGGTTTATGATAATTTAATCGAAGACATGCGTAGATCATTAAGATTCTATGCTAAACAAACTGGGCAAAGCTTTTTCTTAAAGATTTTTCTGACTGGTGGTGCTGCTATTACTCCAGGGCTAGCATCTATGGTCAATGAAAAGTTAAATATCGAGTGCTCTGTTTTCAATCCATTTGAATCTGTGGAAGGTGGAAGTAACATTTCTTCAGTTAATAATAGTCAATTCGTAACGGCATTAGGTCTCGGCATACGTGGAGGAATGAATATTGGATAAACAATATATAGTGATTAACCTCAATAAAGCTGAGAGCGCTGAAACAAAGCAGGCCAGGGTACGTGAGCAGGCTCGGTGGACCATCTTTAGTTTACTCTTGGTTTTGTTGTTGGGAGTTAATGCTAGAGTATGGATGATAAGCTATGGCTATGATGATATCATAGATAAAAAGAAAAAAGAGATATCTAGGTTAAAGACTGAAATAAACAATTTGAAATCCAAAGGTAAGAACTTATCAAAAGAGGACATTCTATCTTTTGCAGAGTTGGAGCAGGAAAGATTTTTATGGGCACACAATCTAGAGAAAATGGGAGTGCTGACCCCAGACGACATAGCGATTACTGGTCTAAGATTCAAGAGAAAAAAGTTAATCATCAATGGTATTGCACTAACATTCGAAGATAGGAATGATTTTGAGATAATAGAGGAGTATGTCCAAACACTTAGAAAAAATAAAGAATTTTCTGATAATTTCAGTAAGATAAAATTTGATGGGCATAATAAAATTAGCATAAGAGGTCAAGAAATCGTAAGGTTTACAATTGAGGCGACTTCAAAAAAGAATAGAGGCAAGAGGTTTTCTTGATATGAAGAATGGTTGAAAAAAGGAATCTGATATTACTGGCTTGTCTTTTAGGCCTTACCGCATCTTATTGGCTGAGCGCATCTTTTTTCATTGGTGATAAGCCATTTGAAATAAAAGTTTTAGAGCAAGAGCAGCAAGAACTAAATGAGAACCTAATTAGTGCTCAAATTCTAGCAAGTCAATTAGACCGGGTTTTTACCTTATTTCAAGAGAATTTAGCACTTTCCAAGGCAGATTCATTAGCTGATGATGCCAGTCTACCATTCCTAAATAACCTAACAGACATGTTAGAAGATCTTGACATCAAACTGCTTGGAATAAAACCAAAGCCGCGTTTAGATAAAATCAATTATTTAAAAGCACCTTACATAATAACCCTAGAGTGTTCCTTCGATCAGTTTGGAAAGTTCCTTGCTGAAATAGAGCGCTCACCAAGATTGATTACCATAGATGAATTCGAAGTAAAGAATGGAATTGAAAGAATCAAGGCAAATACGGAGGAAGACAAATTGCTTTATCAAGAATTCATAGTAAACCTTTCTACCATTACTCTTGTAAAATCAAAAAATAAGGTTACATCATGAGTGATAGGTCAATAACCATCTGGAACCTATTAGTGGGCTTTACGATAGTCTCATTAATTGCAACAAGTTTTAAACTTTTACCTATGAACAAAAAATATAACCGATTAAAGCAAGCGGCAGCTGATTTGCAATTTGGTACTGACAAAGAACTTGAGAACATCATATCCTACCTTGAGGATAGACTTGAAGATAGAAGTAAATTTGAATTTGAAATAAAAAATACACCAATGCTCTTGACAAATGTACTCTCGCTTGCTGATGGCACAGGAAGAAGAATTAAGCGTAATAGAAATGCGGTTAGAGTGGCCTTAGTTTACCAAAGAGATGACCATTTTCAGGCTCAGATTGATTTTAGGGGAAAGGTATTTACTGTCTCTAAGGGAGATGTTTTGCCTGAGATAGGTATCATTGAAGACATCGATGGAACTCAAGTTATCATAAGAACAGAAAATGGTAAGAAAGCCTACCCGGCACCGGGGTATGAACCTGCAACATAGGATATTCAGGATTAAATTATGAAAAAACAATTGAAATTGAACTTACGGAAAAATTTTACCGTGATCATTGCACTGTCCATTTTTACGCAAGCTATAATTGCACAAACGACAGCAAATGAAATTATGGACGAACAGGCGCTGATAACAGTACATGCTGAGGATGCATTCTTACCAAGCATTTTAGCTATTTTGGCAAAGGAAAGCGGATATAACATTGTTACAGACCCTAACGTGAACAGACAAGATAAGGTATCCATTCATTTGGATGAGGTTCCAATCAATGAAGCGATTAATCTTGTCGTGAGAGCAGTTGGCCTTAGCTATGAAAAAGTTGGCAATTCATATTTGATAGCCGAGTCAAAAAAATTAAAAGAAGAAGTTGGAGTTACTTCCCATGTGATTACATTAAAATATGCTGCAGCAATGGATGTAAAAAACCTATTGCAGGATATTTCCGATCAGGTTCAGGTTGATATCCCTGGAAACAAATTGCTTGTTAATGCCTCTCCGAAAAAAATTGCAGAGATAATTAACGTTGTGAAGGCCATCGATGTCCCTGCCATTCAGATCATGTTGGAGACAAGATTAATTGAGGTTGCAGCAGATGGGGAAGAGCAACTTGGACTTGATTGGTCAAAGGTGTCAAGCTATTCAACGATATTAGCTGAAAATGGCGTTCCTCTTGAAGAAGGTGCAGGATCTAGAGTCCCTGATGATCAAACTTTAGGCCAATTGCCAGCCACTATGGGTTTTGATAGGCTTAGCGAGCTTACAAAAAAAGATAAGACTGGTATTCTCCCTAAATATTTTAGTAGGCAACTTACAGCATTCGAACTAACACTAGACATGTTATTAAGAAGCAATAAGGCAGAAGTGCTTGCTGATTCAAGGCTGACAACAATAAATGGTAGAGAAGCAAATATAAAGCTTGTTGATATTGTTCCTTATATTTTGAGCTCTGGAGGTGTTGGTGGTCAGGTGCAGGTTCAAAAAGAAGAGGTTGGTATCAAGCTCAATATTCTACCCACGGTAAATACGGATGGATACATAACAGTAAAAGTAGAGCCAGAGGTCTCAACTATCTTTGAATTTATTGGCCCAGATGCAAATATACCGAGAGTTAAAAGCAGAATATCATCTACTACTATAAGAGTAAAAGATGGTCAATCCATTATAATTGGTGGTTTGCTTAGTAATGACAAAAAGCAAACAACATATAAAGTGCCAATACTTCACAAATTACCTTGGATTGGAAAGTTGTTTACATCAAAGGGCACCATTGAAAGGAAAACAGACCTTGTTATACAAATCACACCAAAAATAATTGTTGACGCTTACACTGGTATTTCAAAATCCAGTGATGTTTCTAGCTATGAAACATATGTGAATGAGAAATATCTATCTGGTAGTAAATCTGATACAGGAAATGACAAAAATGATGAGAAAAATAATCAATCAGATTCGTCCCAAGGACAAGGAGATTAATATGAAAATCTTTAAAATAATTAGTTATGTACTAGTATTTTGTATTTTACAACTTACACTTTCTTGTGATGATAGACTACCGTCTGAATCAGGGGGAGCTGTAGAAACTGGTAGCTTGGAATTATCATATGTGTTTGTAAGTGGATCCACAGATAATCCAACTATTGTTGGTGAGGTATTATCAGACCCCGAAGCAATCACTTCTGTGATCGTTATTGCAAGGCTTTTGGATGCAGATGGTAATGGTGTAAATAATAAATCGCTACAATTTTCAAAGGACGATGACATTCAGGGTGCATTTGATACAAGCGACCCTTCTACAAAATATGTACCAAATTTCAAAGAATTTGGTTACCCTGACATGGGTGGGAACGGATACGCATATGCTAGATTTACTCCTTCAAGCAGTGTTGAAAAAATTGAGACCACTGCATCATCAGGAGCAATCATTACTGTAAAGTACACTGATGACATTATAGATAATGTTGAATTTTCTATTTTTAGTAAAATAGATCAGGTCTGGCCATATACCATGAACATAACAGCTAGCTCACAGATAGATCTTGGCGCGAGTAGTGATTATGAGGTTCTATTGCAAAATGCGTATGGTCACGAACTTGGAGGTGTATTGCTTAACATAGAATCTGCTAATGGCAGTATCGAATGCGCTGATACCTGTTATACAGATGCTACTGGTAGGATTAATACAACTTTTGAGTCGTATAGTTTTAGTGAGAATGTTGGACCAGGTTTGGTCAACACTTCGTTCTATCACCCTGAAATAGGTGATACTGTAACGGTACAAAAACAAATAGTCATTGGGACAGAAAGTGCTGTTGGTTCTTGTGCTTATATTGAAATACCTGCTTCTAATCCTAGTGAGGTAGTTGTCAAGGATGGTGGGGGTATTGAGTCTACTGATATCAAAGCAGAGGTTTATGATAACAATGGGAACCTCTTGACGACACCAATCACTGTTAATTTCCAATTGGAGCCAATTCTTGAAGGGACCTACCTGAATTCTCCAGGCCAAACCTCAATAAATGTTGAGACTGTAAATGGTGTGGCAACAGTGTCTTTAAATAGCGGATCTGAGCCAGGGCCAGTAAGGATTATTGCAAGAACAAATACAACTGAAACATCAATTTGTGATACATTAAATGATGCTCTTGAAAGTATATCAGTTCCTGTCATAATTGCATCAGGTGCTCCTTACTACATAGAAGCAGAGTATGATCCAAATAGCACAGAGGCCATTGGTGGCGGTTTCTACCAAACAGAATGCGCTGCGATTGTTTACGACAGGTGGTATAATCCCGTTGAGGATTCCACCTATGTATATTGGTCTATTAACCCCCTACCCCCTGATACTCTCATAGATGCATTTGTAGAGGGTGTTAGCTATACCAACAATGAAGGTACGCTAAGCGGTACTGCAACGCCTGGAGTTGCTAGATCGCATATTGTTTATTCAACGGATGCAATAGGAGACATTGGTCAAGTTCGGGCCCTTACTTTTGGTGCTAATGGAGACTCGGTTGCATCATTCATCAATGAAGACCAGGGCGATGCTACATTATTCTTCCTCCCAGGACAGGTCTCTTTATTAGCGGATGCAACATACTGGGATTTTAGTCTTCCACCATCTCTGATAGCAACGATACAGATTTCTGCTTTAGTGATTGATTACTACGGTAATCCTGTGGTAGATGCGCCTGTTGCTTTTGCAGGAACCGGTGTTGGAGGATGGGCAGAGGTGCAATATGAAAATGTTGGATGGGCTGATGAAGGTGTTCTTGGAGCAGGTGCAGGAGATGGATGTTTTAGCTGGCGAGATTATGGAGCTGATGATAACCCTGAGACAATGGATATGGGTACATTTAACCAACATCACGATTCATTTGATCTCGATGGAGACGGATTAATTGATACTTCAGAAGTATCAGAATTCTTTAATGATTGGGGATATGATGGTATAGAAAATACATTTGATCAGGGAGAAGGGAATGGTTACTGGGATGGATATTCAATGATAAATTGCGAGCCCGTCGTCAGGACTGATCAAGATGGATACGCAAGGATATTTGTCCAGTTCGATCGCGGCCTTTGCACTTTAGCTAATGAGGATGATGGTGTCTGTGTTTATGATGATTTTACAGCAAGTATGTCTGCAACTCTTTTAATTCCTGAGATTACTACCAGTGACCCACTAGACATACTTCTAGTAAGAACCGGGAATGATTGTGATTGAAGAAAAGAGAAAACTAATTCAGAGGTATAGACAATGAACCAAGAATTCAACCCTCAATTTTCAAAAATCGGAGAGATACTCATAAATAATGGTAAGGCAACTGAGAGCGGTATCAATGAAGCTCTAGCTCAGCAAAAAACTACAAATGATAAGATAGGAGTAACTCTAATTGAGATGGGCTTGATTGAAGAGGATGATTTTACAACTGCCTTTAGCCAGCAGCTTGGTTACAGAAAAGCTGATAATTTTATTCTTTTAGAGGCAAACTCTGAAGTTGCAGGACTTATTCCAGAAGATTTTGCAAGAGAGAATCGTGTTCTTGGAATCAGTAAAAATGAAACTACTATCGTAGTTGCAATGGAAGACCCTGAAGATGTTGTATCTGTCGATTCAATAAAGAGGTTAACCAATTTGAACCCTGACATCCTTGTTGCGGGTCCTACACTATTGGAGAATGCGCTTGACAAGGTGTATGGTGAAATACAAAAAACAGCAGAAGTGGCTGAGACTATTGATAGTATCACAATTGTCTCGGGTGAAGAAGGGTCGCAAGAGGAGGTAGATCTATCACCTGATAAGGCATCAGATGAAGATGCTCCAATAGTTAAATTAGTAAATCTTATTTTCCAAGAGTCAATTAAAGAGCGTGCAACAGATATTCACATCGAACCAATGGAGGCACAAGTTTACGTTAGGATTAGAATAGATGGTGTACTTCAAACCATTATGACGCCACCAATCGCATCATTGAGTGGCTTAGTAACAAGAATCAAGATACTTTCCAATTTAAATATTGCAGAAAAACGTCTTCCACAGGATGGAAGATTCTCTGTAAAGTCTCCAGGGAAAGACATAGATATTCGTGTATCAATTTTGCCTACTGTTTATGGAGAAAAAGTAGTAATGAGACTCTTAGATAAAACTGGATTTGATTTCAATCTAACATCTCTAGGATTTCCCAGACAAAACTTAGGTACCTTTAAAAAAGTCATAAAACAGCCGTATGGTATGGTTGTTGTCTCAGGACCTACTGGTTCAGGAAAATCAACCTCATTATATGCAGCTCTTAAAGAGATTAAAAGTGAAAGAACTAATATTACTACTGTAGAAGACCCTGTGGAATACCAACTTGATGGTGTCAATCAGGTTCAAGTTTTTGAAGATATTGGTCTTACATTTGGTTCTACACTCAGGTCGATTCTTAGACAAGATCCAGATGTATTACTCATCGGTGAGATACGTGATGGTGAAACAGCAGATATAGCAGTAAAATTTGCACTAACTGGTCATTTGGTGTTCTCAACAGTCCATGCTAATGATGCTCCGGGAACAATAACAAGACTTCTGGATATAGGTATAGCTCCTTTTTTGGTCGGTTCCTGTTTAAATCTTGTTATGGCCCAAAGGCTTGTTAGAAGAATATGTACGAACTGTAAGGAAGAATACTCACCTAGCTCTGAGGAATTAGCCTTGGTAGGCCTTGAGAAAGACCGTGTAAATGGACCACTTTTTAAAGGTAAAGGGTGTCCTGATTGTCGCAATACTGGTTACAAAGGTAGACTTGCTATTTTTGAAATGATACCTATGGCAAGAGATTTGAGAAAGCTTGTTTTTGATAATGCAAATGAAGATGATATAAGGCAAACGGCGCTCGATAATGGTATGACAACCTTAAGAGAAGCTGGCTTAGCTAGAGTTCTTGATGGAACAACCTCGATTGAGGAAATAATGAGGTCAACCGTAGAAGATCTATAGTGGCAGTTTTTAATTATCTTACAAAGGATTCTGAAGGAAAAAGGAAGGAGGGCGAGATACGTGCTGACTCGCTTGATAGTGCAATTCAGAAGTTGTCTTCAAATGGTCAGATGGTTATAACTCTCAAAGAAGTAGACGATACTTTTGACTTTCTAGGACCATTTATTGATGAGATACAATTATCCATCGAAAAAGCAAAGAATAGAATTCCACTCTCAAATATAGTTTTTTTTACAAGACAGCTTGCTACAATGTTCTCCGCTGGCCTTACGCTTGAGCGTGCTATACAGAGTCTTGGGGCTGAGGAAAAACATAGAAAATTTAAAAAAGTACTTAATACCGTCAGTGACAATATTAGGAAAGGTTTAAATCTTTCAGAATCTCTTTCAAGGCATCCTGGTGTATTTAATACGCTTTTTGTTGCAATGGTGAAAGCTGGAGAGGTAAGCGGTAACCTAAATGAGATATTAGAGCAGTTATCATCGTACCTTGAGAATCTTGATGATACCAGGAGAAAGGTTAAATCGGCCATGAATTATCCTATATTCATGATACTTTTCCTTATAGGTATGCTGATGGTCATGTTATTAGTCATTATTCCAAAATTTTCGCAAGTATACTCTCAATTGGGTGCAGGATTACCTGCAGCAACCCGAAAAATGATTGATTTCAGTAACTGGTTTGGTGCAAATGTTGGTTTCCTTGGTTTTGTTACTTTTACAGTGCTTGGGATATTGTGGTTAATATCAAAAACTCAGAGAGGTGGTTTTGCACTAGACTCCATTTTATTAAAGATACCCGTTTTTGGCGCACTGATTGAACAGTCTATTTTAAATAAATTTTGCAAAACATTTGGTATTCTCATTGGTGCAGGTGTCCCAGTTCTTGAGACTACAGGTCTTTTGAGAAAAGTGGTTGATAACAAGGTGTACGAAAGAGCCATAGATGATGCATCTGACCTTATTCGAGATGGTTATAATATATCTACAGCCTTAAGGAGAACAGAGGTCTTTCCATCCATACTTCTCCAGTTAGCCTCTACTGGTGAGGATACTGGTGAGCTCGATGACCTATTGGATAGAGCAGCTGATTATTATCAAAAGCAGGTTGATGCGTTGGTTGAGAGGATGACAACACTTATAGAACCTCTTTTAATACTATTGGTTGGTGCGGTCATTGCCCTGATGGTAGTTTTAACATACTTACCGGTTTTTCACCTTGGTTCTGCCTTGCAATCAGGATTGTAAATGGAATTTTTAATGATTTTTGTAATTGGGTCGGTTTTAGGCCATTTTTCAAAAAGATTGATTAATTGGCTTGATATCAACAATTACAAACTAGATAAAAAAAACATTCTATGTGAATTTATTGGAGGTCTTTCGTCTTTCTGGGCATTCTCAAATTTAGATAAACCTGAGGCAGTGGTTTTCATTCTAATCGTAACATCCCTAATTAGTATTTCTATCATTGATTACCAAACATTTCAAGTGCCTATGGTATTCATATTTATTGGAATGGTTGCCATAATGATTGGTCTATTATACAAGGTTATGTATCTTTCAGCCTCATTATGGGGCATATTCGTAGGCGCTGTAATCCCTTGTGCCATAATGTTATTAATGTGGATGATTACAAAACGACAGGGTATGGGTTTCGGTGACATACAAATGGGTATTGTTCTTGGTGCTTGGTTGGGGCCAATGAGAATGGCAATAACATTATTCTCTGCATCGATTTTGAGTCTGTTGGTATGGATAATCGTTTCTTTATTTGATGGTTTTGACATGAACAGAGCCTTGCCAATGGGACCGTTTTTATCATTTGCAGGAATAGGTGTTTATATTGGTAGTTTTTACTACCCTGAATTTTTTCATTTATTTATTTTGATATAGAGGTAGACATGACAAAAATACGCAGTCGGTTATGGATAGGTCTGATTTTGAATATTTTAATTGGGTCAAATAATGATTCATCAATAATTCATACCGGTTTTGAGGTCGCTAGTAGTAAAAATAAATTGATTTATGTTAACCCTGGTTATGAATTACAAGACATTATTCGCGACGGTTATACTTTTGTCAAGCCACAAATGGTTGGAGCAGGGTCAGCTTCTGAAATTGGAGAGCCAGATCTTCCCACGGTTTCAACGTATTACGAAGTTGAACCGGGTAAAACATATACTGCCCAAGTTACAATTTTAGAATCTGACGTTATTGAAAACGTTGAATTGTTTCCATCTCAAGGATATCAACCAGAGCAGTTCTCCAACAAGAATTTGGTACAAGATCATTTATCGCAAAACAATGTATTTCCTCAAGAAATAGCCAACATATCATCTCCAATGGTTTTTAGAGACATTGTAATCGTTCAAGTATCTGTTACACCGTTCCAATATGATCCAATAAACAAGACACTTAATATAATTCAAAGTGTTGAAATAGAACTAGATGAATCAGGCGATACTGATATGCCGTTTATTCCACAAAAAAGATCAAGATCATTTGAAAAGCTCTATGAATCAATTGTGGTAAACTATGAATCAACTAATAGGAATGAGGATGATTACCAAAGACCAGCTATTTTATATGTTCTTCCAAGCAATATAGGTAATCTTTTAGAGACTGTGGAGCTCTTAATGGATTGGAAGAAAAGAGTTGGGTATGATGTGCATTATGTGTCCTCATCAGGAATAGTGAACAATAAAAACAATCTGAAAGACTATATAGAAGAGGCATATGAGACTTGGGAAAACCCGCCTGTGCATGTAAACATAGTCGGTGATGCTACTGGGAGCTATGATATTCCAACCTGGAGTGAGTCATATAGTGGTTACAATGGAGAGGGTGATATGCCCTACACTACGCTAGAAGGTGGAGATGTTTATCCCGAGGTGTTCATTGGAAGAATGTCATTTTCAACAAGCTCCCATTTGAACACAATTATTAGTAAAACACTAAATTATGAATCTAATCCATATATGGGTGAAAACTGGTTCCAGCGCGCATGCTTAGTTGGTGATCCAACAACATCTGGCATATCTTGTGTAATAACAAATGAGCATATTAATGAGATAATGGACCTTGCAGGCTTTGAAGAAGTAAATACAGTATATAGTGGGTCATTTCCAAGCCAAATGGTATCTGGGTTAAATGAGGGAGTCTCTTTCTTCAATTATAGGGGATACTATGGCGTAAGTGGTTTTGGTTCTAGTGATGTAAATGGTACCTCCAATGGTTTCATGTTACCAGTCGCCACTGTCATAACGTGTGGTACTGGCTCATTCGCTGGAAGCGGGGAGTCACTTATTGAGGCCTTCATAAGGGCAGGCACATCATCAAATCCTAGAGGGTCGGTAGTTTGCATAGGTACAGCAACTCTTGGAACTCATACGATGTTCAATAATTTAGTGGATATGGGTTTTTATTATGGTACGCTAATAGAAGGAATAGAAACTCCAGGATCTGCACTTGTATACGGGAAAATGATGCTGTACAAGAATTATCCAAACAATCCAAATAACTATTGCCATATTTTTACTCATTGGAATAATCTCATGGGGGAGTCCTCACTTCAAATGTGGACTGCATATCCTCAAGAAATCAATGTATCACATCCATACGATTTGACAGTAGGAACAAATTTTATTGATATTTCCGTCGATAAAAATGGTTCTCCCTTGGAAAATGCTTGGGTAACGATATTAATGGATGATGAAATATTTGAATCAGGTTACACAAATCCACAAGGTTTTGTTAGACTGCCAATAAATTCTGATGCTATTGGTGAGGTTTTGGTTACTGTTACGAAAAAGAATCATTATCCCTACCAAAGTTCATTTCAATTACATGATCCTGGCGTGGCAATTGGGGTAAGTGAGTCTCCATATTCCATTGATGATGACAATTCTGGTAGCTCAACTGGAAATGGTAACATGGTTGCAAATGGAGGTGAAACACTTGAGATCTATGTCTCTGCAAAAAATTATGGTTCAGAAGACGCCTCAAATGTTTACGGACAAATATATTCCTCCAATGGTAATGTAACCATTGATTCATTGGGTGCGATAGTTGAATTTGGTGATTTGCTTTCAGGAGAAGCAGCAAGTGGCATTACCCCATTTATCATAAGTTTGGATGATGGTATTGCAGATAATACAGATCTCGGACTTGTAGTTAGTTTCTCAGATTCAGAAGGTAATACATTTAACGGGATGCTTGATATCCAAGCTGCAGGCAATGACCTTAATGCAGTAAGCATTGATGTAGTTGGAAGTGAAGATGATGTAATGACTCCTGGGGAATTATCATCCATTAAAATCGAGCTTGGTAATACTGGAGCGACCACTGCAATTTCAGTTAGTGGCACAATCACTTGCGCTTCACCTTTTATTGAGATAATAGATAATTATGGGACCTGGGCATCTGTGAATCCAGGTGGTCTTGCGTTTAATGGTGATGACTACTTCGAAATAAGTGCATTGGAAGAGACCATCCCCGGTGCCATAGCGCACCTAATTTTAAACCTAGAGACGGATGATGGTTATGTATCTAATTCCATAATTGATATCCAAATTGGTCAGCCAACTGTCAATGATCCTGTCGGACCTGATTCCTACGGTTACTACATCTATGATAATGAAGACATAGACTATCTGCTTGCTCCATCTTATAATTGGGTTGAAATAGATGCAAGAGAAGGAGGACCAGGGATTCATCTGAACGCATTATCAGATAATGGTAATAATCAAGATGATGTACACACTATAGACCTACCATTCACATTTAAATTCTATGGACAAGACTACGATCAAATTAGTATTTCCTCAAATGGATGGATCGCGATGGGTGAAACAGACCTTGAATCGTTTCGTAATTATGAGATACCTGGAGTAGGAGGCCCTGCAAAAATGATTGCAGTATTTTGGGATGACCTAAAATTATCAAATGGTGGAAGAGTATATACTTGGCATGACCAATCAGAAAAAAAATTCTATGTTGAATGGTCCGAGGTCAGGACCTATCAAAATAATTCAATTGAAACATTTCAAGCAGTCCTGTATGACCCAAGTTACTATATCACACCAACAGGAGATGGTGAAATCTTATTACAGTATGAGACATTTAATAACACTTCATATGGGTCATATGGTTGGGATCAGATTCATGGTCTTTACTGTACAGTAGGAATAGAAGATCATACAATGACCCGAGGAATACAATATACATTCAACGATACATATCACCAAGCTGCAATGGAATTAGGAGATGAGACAGCATTGTTGATTACAACTAGGGGCAGCGATATTAGGCTTGAGGGTGACCTTAACTATGACGAAAGAATTGACATTAATGATTTAATGCTTTTGGTAGATTTTAATCTTGGGTACGAAGGTCAGGTAAATGCCTATTTTGGAGATATAAATGGTGATGGAATGGTGAATGTGATGGATCTGATAGCCTTGATTCAGATGATCATGAACTATGGAGAATAGGATAAGCTCCTCAATAAAATGTACATTCATTTATGCCTCTAATCATACTAGGTACACTTTCACTATTATTGTGCATTTTTGGTGTTCTAGAATTTAGAAGCCATCAGGTTTCATTAAATCGAATACCTTTAAGGATACATGTAAATGGCACTAGAGGAAAATCGAGTGTAACTAGATTAATTGCTGCTGGTTTGCGGCAGAGCGGTCTCAAAACATTTGCCAAGACAACAGGAACTGCACCAAGAGTAATTGATGCTGATGGCAAAGATAGAATAATACATAGGCTACGGTTACCATCAATTGGTGAACAGGTTAAATTACTGAAATATTTTGCATCCAAACAGCCAGATGTTGTCGTAATGGAATGTATGGCTGTTCAACCACAATATCAGTGGATAGCCGAGCATCAAATGGTAAAATCTCATATAGGTGTCATAACGAATGCAAGGCCAGACCATCTAGATGAGATGGGTCCTACGGATGTAGATGTTGTCATGTCATTATGTAATACAATACCTATAAATGGTGTGCTCGTTACTGGTGAAGATGAGAAAATGAATCTAATTCGAGATATAAGTATCGATAATGGTTCTAAATTTATTAAATCAGATGATTCCTCCATAACCAAAGAAGAATTAGAAAAATTCAAATATATGGAACATCCATCGAATATTGCTGTTGCTTTGGATGTATGTAAGGAGGCAGGGGTCCATCGCGATGAAGCACTAAAAGGAATGTATGAAGTTCAACCAGATGCCGGGGCACTAGTTGCATGGAATTTAAATTTAAATGAGAAGTCATTTCGTTTTATTAATGGTATGGCAGCAAATGACCCAGTTTCGACCCTGCAAATATGGAAATTCATTGCAGATAAATATAATAGTGAGGAGTTTGAGAGCTGTATATTCTTCAACTCTAGAGAGGATCGACTCTCAAGAACAAATCAAATGATTGAACTTACCTTAAAGGAGATAAAACCAGATCATTTTATTGTTAGAGGTGATAGAGTCATGTCAATAATCGAGAAAAACATACATTATTCACCCAATACAAAAATAGACTTGATCACCTCTAACGATTCAATAAATTTAATAACCAACAATTTAGGTGTTTTACCTAACAATACTGTGATATATGCAATAGGTAACCAGGTTGGGGCAGGGCAAGAAATATTGGAATTGATATCAACCTTAAGAGAAAATGGCTGAGATTAGTATAGGTTTAGGCATATTTTTAAGTCTTGTTCTTTCTGAGACACTTGGTGTAACTGCTGGAGGTATAATTGTTCCTGGTTATATAGCGCTTTATCTACATCAACCATTACAGGTGTTAGTGACATTTTTTGTTGCAATATTGGTTTGGGCAATCATTCAGATTTTGGGAAACATTATCTTTCTATATGGGAAAAGGAGAATTGTCTTGGCATTGTTACTTGGCTTTTTCTTCGGATATATTTCTAGGAACTTTGTTTTTTTCCCACAAGACCTTGGTTCGGTGGCAGTAATTGGTAATATCATACCTGGTTTAATTGCAAATTGGATGGATCGTCAAGGCATAGTACGAACATTATCAGTTGTGATTTTAACTTCAGTGATGGTCAAATTATTGGTGATTCTTCTTTTCGGAGGTACACTGTTTGAATAACTATAAAAAACATCCTTTTATTCCTGCGATTCAAAAAACATCTACTTTAGTAGTTTTATCAATATTGGCTCTTATATGTTTTATGGTATCAATTAATGTAAGAACAATAGATGTTTCTCCATCCCATGATCAAAAGATTAAAGCAGCAAGATTAATGAAAAATGCAATGGAGGTGTTGAAAGATCACAGAATGGAGAAAGGTGTTTTTATTGATATTGAAAATGATCCAAATGAGACTGGACTTATTGGGAGCCCATTTAGTCTTATTACAACCGATGAGGGTGACTTGGATTCAAAATTAACTACTCTTGATCCTAATTTTTCAGCTGTTGTTGTAGATTTGATGCATCAACTACGATTAGATATTGGTGACAAGGTAGCAGTTTTAATGACAGGGTCCATGCCAGGTGCAAATATTGCTGTATTAACTGCTTGTCAAGCAATGGGTTTGATACCGGTTACAATAACAAGTTTAGGTGCATCTCAATGGGGAGCAAATCAGGTTGATTTTACATGGTTGGACATGGAATCTTTACTCTTTGAAACTGGTTTAATACCAACAAGGAGTATTGCTGCATCCATAGGTGGAAGAAATGACATGGGTCGTTTATTGTCTCCTGCGGGTCGAAAGATTATAACTGATAATATTGCTAGTCATAATATTCCAATTATAAGGAAAGAAAGATTAGCGGAAAACATACAGAGAAGAATGGAAATCTTTGAATCAAATGTCCCTATTAATTCATATAAAGCAGTTATTAATGTTGGTGGTGGGGTTGCAAGTTTAGGTACGAGCTTTAATCTGAAATTATTACCACCTGGAATAATTGACCGTCCAAGAATTCAAAATATTGGACGAACTGGTGGGATTGAAGGTGTATTCTCAAAATTCATAAATTTTGAAGTTCCTGGGATTCATATACTTAATATTAGACCCCTTATAGAACAATTTAAATTACCATTTGCGCCCATCCCACTTCCTGACATTGGAACTGGGAGTTTGTATGCTGTTGAACGTTATAACGTATGGGTTGCTGGACTTTGCCTTTTCTTTGTTAGCGGCAGTGTCTTAATTATTGGTATACAAAGTAAAAGAAAAATAAGAGAGCATTTAATACGACATGAGCCTGATAGCCTATTGTAATAGATCTTTAGTTATCTATTTTATTCTATTTTCAGTTTCAATTGAGGCAAAGTTAATTAAGCCTGCCAAAAGTTATGATGAAAAGGAAATTCTCATTGTTAATGACAAGAGACGATTATACTATCCTGTAACTAATGATGGAATAAGCTATTCTATTGATGGCCCGACCAGAATTGAATTTATATCTAGATATCCAGTCATTAAGAAAAAGCAAAAGAGCCATTCATTTCAGTATAACATTGTGATAGATGGTAGAGATACCATTAGAGTAAAACATCGATATAAGGTACAAAGTTCTGTTAGGTCTATTCAACATCCTAGGCATAAGTATACTTTTTCTGGTAATTATTTCATTAATCTAGAAAAGGGAGCACATTCAATAGAGTTACTGACTGATAAAATCCAAAAGTATCCTGTATTGATGAGGGTCATTGCAAAAGAATTTGAATCGATGGGTAAGAATAAAATGGTTATACAACCAATGGCACATAAGAATTCCGTTGATTTAATTACGAATGGTAAAACCATAAATTATTTTGAATGTGTTCCAGGTTTGCCCCTTCAGATTGAAGTTGCAGGAGAAAAGTCTTTGAGAATATTATCTCGATTAGAATTTTCAGATATAATGGGCCAAGAAGAATCTTATCGTCTGAGAGTAAGTGATGGTAAAAAGGTTGTGGGAACTTATTATTTCAATACTGAGAGATCTTCTGAATCTGTTATAAATGACAGATTAAATAAGGTACCCGGGAAATGGCGTTCCTGCCAGATCAAAGTTCCCAAGGGAAAACATCGTTACAATATTGAGTCTCTAGACAAAGACAAACTAGTGCTTACTCGATTCTTATTATATTGATGAAACTCATTAGGAAAGCCATCTATTTTTTTTCCATTTTTTCCATTATGAAAAGTGGCACTCCTCTTGAATATAAAATATCAATTACAAGTGGATACGATAATAATGTAATGCGTTTTTCAGAAAATGAATTCAAAAGAGCAGCAAGTGATACTGTCATTTTGGGTGAGGCAAAAACATTTGATAGTTACATCACCAAAGCCAAAATTACAGCAGAAAAAGTATTTGTAATTAGTAATTCTAAATTAATCAAAATTAATGGTGTTTATACCCTATCTGATTTTAGGGCCATTCCAGAAAAGAAATATTGGTCTGGTGGAATTGACGCTGTTTACAGATGGGGGTCTTACAAAAATATTAGATATACACTTCGCCACTTAGATAATTTCTATCTTAGACATTATGTTGATAGAGATATCAGTGCAACTTCATTAGCCCCATGCCTATTTACAGATAGAGACCAGACTATTAATTTATCCCATAGATTATCCAAGAACTCTTGGTTCAATATTAGCTCAGGATACCTTCAAAGGTATTATGCAAGACCTTTTACTGAGTTTGATCTAGATATAATCTATTTCAAGGGTAAAATAAATTATAGGTTAAAGAATTTTGGATCGTTTTCCATACAGGTAAACCGCGGATATGCTGATAACATATCTTTTACACCGAATCTAAGACCAAGCAGTTTTGACCGTTCCTACCATACTACGGAATGGTTTCTTCCTTTGAAAATAAATAAAAAGCTAAATTTTATTAAGGAAATTGGTGTTTCAGCACGTTTAGAAATAAGGGAATACGAGGCAGAAGATTCTGAAGACCCCTTGCACTCAGGAAGAAGTCACCTGGATTCAAAGTATGATTTGTGGATAAAAAAAAGAATAAATGAGGATTTTAATTTCACCCTATCCTCAAGATTTAGGACAAGAGTTACAGACTCAGAGTATGCTTGGGTAGATGACTTAAAGAGTTTCAAACAATTACAATTTTGGTTTACTATTGAATGGGGTTTTATTTATGATAAATATTAAAATTAAATTAATAACTATATTTTCATATGTGATTTTATTCAGTTGTATGCAACCCGACCAAGAAGAATTGTGGTCAATAACTAATGAGAAATCCATACATACTGATGGTTTTACAAGGGACGTTTACATGCAAGGTGATACTGCATTTGTTGCTGCGGGACAATCAGGTGTTCAAATCTGGAATTTAGAAACAGAGGTACTAATTGATTATTATGAATCATTTGGCACAGCAGATCTCCAAGATGTGGGTAGAGTATACTATGATAATTTAAATTCATTGTTATTCATTATGGATCAGTCTAAGATAATGTTTGATGAGTATGATAGTACTTTATTTGAAGCACCAACGCCCATAGGTGATAGTCATAATGAGGATTTCTTGGTTTTGTCAGATTCAGAAGATACCTTTTACATCTATTATGTAGATCGTGATGCAGGAGATGGCTTCTTGTGGGGGCAATACAATTATGAAGAAATACCATTTATAGGTGAAATTTGGCAAAGGCAGGATAATGATGGCCAAATAAGACCTAGCTCTCCAATGAAAGCTCTTTCATACAATGGTACCCATATTGCTGTAGCGGGAGATCAGTTAGGGGTATATTTATATACTATTAGTGCAAATGGACAATCACCAAATTTTATTTCAAGAATTGATACAGAAGGTAATGCTGAGAATGTAACCATTCTGGAATATGGTTTGTTTGTCTCTTGCGATGATGCTGGAGCAAATTACATTCCAATTGAGAGTTTTACTACTGGCACTGGTGATTCATATCCTTTTGCCCAAGACCTCACAGTCGATCATATTGCTGTTAAAGATGATGTTGCATCTTTATCATTGGGGTCGAAAGGTATAGCATTATATGATGTATCTAATCCCTTAGAGCCTGAAGCAAAAGGAATATTCCCGATTGGATATGCTTACCGTACACTATTTTGGAAGGATTATCTTCTAGCTTGTACTCGTGAGGGGATAGAGGTGTTAAAAATTGAAAAGTAATTAAACATAACTTAAAATTAAGGATAAATTAAAATGAAACAGGTGGTGATAATTACCAGCTTAATGTCTTTATTATTTTCAAATGGATTTGATTCGCAGGATGGGGCACCTATACGACAAGGAGTGCATGTTGAGTGGTACAGAACTACAGCACCAGGTAATATAGGTGAGGCTATTTTTGTCTGGTCAGATACAAGATATGGAATGCGTAACATCTTTGCTCATAAAGTTAGTTCTGATGGGCAAATGCTTTGGGGAGATGATGGTGCAGTTGTTACTGACCTTCCTGGTAGGCAAGAGGATCCTGTTGCCATAACTGATGGTAATGGTGGAGTTTTTATTGCATGGGTTGATTATAGGTTCGATGAACAAGGAGATATATATTTTCAGCATTTAAATCAAGATGGTCAAATCTTATTAGATGATAATGGAATAGCGCTAGCTCAAATCGAAGGAAAACAGATTACGATTAATATGTGCACGGATAGTCTCGGTGGTGTTTTCGTTACGTGGCAAGATAAGCGCAGTGGTATAGATGATGATATCTATGGTACACATATTTCTGCCTCCCATAATATCATATCACCGGGGGTTGGTGTTCCTATCGTTACAGAAGGTGGAAATCAAAACTCTAAAACAATAGAATATGCTGGTGATGGAGAGGCTTTCATTGCTTGGGCGGATTTTAGAGAGGGTGCTAATGCTGACATCTATGGACAAAGGTTAAATACCTCTATGGAAAGTATTTTCCCGGAAAATGGTTTTCCAATTGCTTCTAGCGAAGAGCAAGAACTGAAGCCTCGCGCCACTTTTATGGATAATAATGTCTCGTTTCTTGCCTGGAAAGAAGGAGATGAGAATTCAAAAGTATTATATCAACTAGTTAATGCTGAAGGTCTTGTCCTTGACAATGCAGGTTTGATATCGAATAGTGAATCCTTGCAAACGGCACCCAGAGTTAAAAGAAATTCAAACGGAGAGGTATTTGTCAACTGGAAAGATCTTAGAGACGATCCAATAAATGGAGATCAATATTTTCAAAAAATAAACATAAATGGAGAAAGACAGTGGGGAGATGGCATACGTATTGATCCAATTGATGATGTAGATTTTAGTGCGAGATTTTCTGCAGGTGGGGATGGCGACCTGAATGTAATATGGGAAAGAGGAACCTTTCCAGAGGTAGATATTTACTACCAAAATATTAATTCTGATGGTTCCTTTGGGTTAGATCAGCCCTACCCAATTTCTGATGCTCCAGGATATCAATTCGCACCGATATTAGTGGGCAATACTGAAAATGGTCTATATGGCATATATGGTGACCAAGGAACAGGCAGTATTGATCTTAAAGTGCAGAAAATAGGTAGCGATTACTTTCCAGAGTGGGAAGAAAGCGGTTTAACTGCTTTGCAAGGGTTAGATGGTGACGTTAATTACACAAATGCATACAGGATAGGTAGTGAGGATATGTATTTGGTATGGGAGGATAATAGAGCAACAAAAAAAATATATGGCTCCCGTATAGCTGGGTTAGAAGTAGCAGACAAGAACGGAAAAAAAATGACTTTTGGAGATAACTCTTCATCAGAAACTGATTTTTCTACACCGAAAATCATAAATGCCTCCAGCGGTATCTACACAGCTACATTCGATGGTTCTTCAACACCTAAATTCATTAGGATTAATCGATTTGATGAAAATCTAAATAATTTATGGGATTCATCAGGGGTCGCATTAAACGCAGTGTTTGACATGCGAAATGTTCTTTTGACAGAATTATCTGATGGTGTCGGTTGCTTTTGGTCTGAGAGTAGAGGGATAAATTATGATGTGTATTATCAAAAAATTAATCTCGATGGAAATCTAATTTTTGATGAAGATGGCATTGAGATAGTTGATTCTAATGGTGATGACTATATTATGGCTGTATTACCAACTCCTGATAGTAAGTTCATGATCTTCTGGATGGAGGATGCTTGGCCAGCAGCTTCATTAAAATTTTCAAAAATTGATGAACAGGGTAATACCGAGATAGGCTGGAATCCAAATGGTAATTCACTAAGTGATGCCTCTTCTGATTCTCGTCATCTTCAGGTAAAACCGGTAACTGATGGCAGTGGTTTGCTTGCCATTTGGATTCAAGATGGCAATTTTTCAGACATATACTCACAATTCATCGACTGGGAAGGAAATATATTATGGTCGGAAGGTGGTGTTCCTATTGTAAGTGAAGATAATGACCAAGTAAACGTATCATTCGAATTTAATGAGGCGGGCACCCATGCTTATTTAGTATGGCAAGATTATCGAAACGGGTCTGATTTTGAGATATTTGGCTCATCTATCGATTTAATTAGTGCAACAATTTCAGACGTCAATCAATTTTCTGTTGATACTACCGATCAATATAATCCTAAACTTAAATCTATATCAGATAATGAATTTTTTTTAATATGGGAAGATGAAAGGGGTTATTATAATGATGATCCTTTATTAATTAATGGGGTCGACCTGTATGGTAGTGGGTATGTATTAGGACAGGGGATGACAACAGAACTCAATGGTGTTCCAATATGCATTGCCTACCATAAGCAGCAAAGTGTGAACATAACGAAATACCAAGGAGATGAATACTTTTTAGATTGGGTTGATTTTAGAAGTTCAGGAAAGGAAGATCTGGCCAATTATTATGGGAAAACTTTGGTAAAGGCAGAATTATTATCGCTCTCATCTTGTGGAGATTGCGATGAGTTGCCTGAAACATTTTCAGTAATTAACGCATATCCTAATCCATTTAATGGAAAATTATATTTTGATCTAGTAATACCAGAAAAGCAGTCTGTTGATTTTAAAATCTATGACCTAGTTGGTAATATTGTTTATGATAGATTTTTGATTCCTGGTATCGCAGGGAATTATAGGATTAATTGGGATGCGAAAGACTTAAAAGGCAACCCTGTTTCAAGCGGAGTTTACTTTTATCAAGCAAATATAAACCAGACAATAATTAGCGGTAAAGTAACTTATTTAAAGTAATAAATGAATAGAATAATTAGTATTATATTGGTCTTGCCCTTATACGGACAAGTTTTGGACGATAGGTATCACACACTAGAAGAAATATATTCATTGATGGATTCAATCAATCAAATTGAAGCCATAGAAGATTGGGTTCATTTAGATACCATTGGTTTTTCTACTCAAGAAAATATTCCCATACTTGGAATGAGAATTTCAGATAATGCAGCTATCAAAGAGGATGAACCTCGAGTTCTATTCATAGGTCAGGTTCATGCTGAAGAAATATTAGGGATTGAGATAGTTCTAGACTTAATGAAAGATCTTCTTTTCCCGGATGCAAGTATCCATACTCATATGAATATTCTAAAACAATATTTGGATATTTGGCTTATCCCTACTGCAAATCCTGAGGGTTTAAATGTAGTTCATGATGGATTAGACCTAAGTTATAGGAAAAACAAAAGGGACCTTTCTCCAAGCGGCCCTATTCCAAATGGTTTATTTGACTACGATCCATCGATAGGCAATGATATAGATGGTGTTGATCTAAATCGTAATTTTCAATTCAATTGGGCTTTTGGTGATACATTCTTAGAACCAGATAACTCTGATTATGCATCACACTATGATTACTATAAAGGTGAGGAACCATTTTCCGAAAGTGAAGCTATAGCAATAAGAGATCTAGCTCTGGGAAATGATTTCGTTTTTTCAATTGTTTGGCACAGCTCAAGATCTGGCAATCTAAGCGAGAAAGTTTTTACTTCTTGGAAATGGGAGGAGGTAAAAGAATCTCCTGATTTAGGTATAATGAAATCCATTGGTGATCATATAGCCGAATCCATTGAAACAGAGGATGGTACTAGCAGTTATCTTTCGGTATACAGTGGATCTAGAAATGGTAAACTTCACGATTGGTTTTACAGAGAAACTGGGTCTATACAGTATTTAATTGAGGCGGGTACTTCTAACTTGCAACCTGATAGTGCTCTCGTTGAGAATACCATCGCAAGAACAAAACCAGCGATGGTATATTTAATGGATCGTGCAATCGGGTACTACGCTGATGCATCTCAGATTACTGGAATAGTATATGATGCACATACAGGAACCCCAATTCAAGGGGTGAACGTAGAGGTAGCTGAGCATAAAGGTGGCGTAATTAAACCGAGATTGACAAATGAATTTGGAAGATATAGACGTGTTTTAGATGTTGGAACATATAGCTTCTCCTTTAATGCACATGGATATCTTAGTCAAGAAATATCACTAGTTGCAAATAATAGTAGTATTACAGAGCAAGATATATATCTCCAACCTGCACCAATTCATCAATTAAACATTAAACTTATACATGACCATACCGATATCATCACTATATCTGGACGCATATCAAATGAATACTATTCAGACGCTATTACAATATCATCGGGCGACAACTTTTTTCAATTACCAGAGGAAGAATATGAAATAGAATTTCCTATGTATAACGAATATGTCCCATGGCAAAAAACTATCAATTTGAACAATAATTTCGAGATAATAACACCATATGAGAATGGTCTGATATCCGATCTTAGTTATTCTTTTCCTTGGCAAGAATCCATTGGTACTTGGACAATGTGCGATACTGTTCTCAAGACGCAGGAGGGTACTCTATATGAAAATATGGACTCTATTTCTGGCGAAATGTCAATGATGTCTGATGCTATTGATGTTTCAGGAAGTAATCGTGTTGTTGTGAAAATTGATCATCGATATGAAACTGAATGGGATCATGATATGATATCAGTAAAATTACTTGATGCGAGTGATTCGTTATTAGCTTCCAAATTATGGTCAGGTGATCAATGGAACCATTTCAAATCAAATTTATTAACAGCAACCTCAGATAGCCTATTTGATTCCGTTCGTGTTTTGTTGTCTTTTTCGCCGGATGGGACAGTTAATTATAGAGGGTGGGAAATTAGGTCAATCAATTTATTTGCGATTTCAGATGAAAATTTGAGTATAAAAGAAATTAATCAGAATAGAATTCCAGATATAACTATGGAAATAAGTGGAATCTACCCGAATCCTTCAAATGGTAGATTTCAGATTGAGTTAGATCAATATCCTGGAGGGAAAGCAGTGTTAGACATATACAATCTTCTTGGTCAGCAGCTTTATTCAAGAAAAATTAATGATATCAAACTCGGTAGAAACTATATCAATATTGATTTGGCTCATTTGAATGGAATAATATCTAGTTCTGGAGTTTTATTCGTACGCATAGCAACACAAAAACAACAGGTAGTAAAAAAATGTATCTTATTAAAAAATTAATAACATTTCTAACTTTTTCTTTCACAATACTTTTTTCTGATGGAATGTCATTCCGTGGCAAGACAGCAGATCAACTGATTGGCAGGTCCGTGCCATTATCATTTGTTAATATTCTAACAAGTGACTATGATATTTTGCCATCTCAGATTACTCCAAAAAGAGGAAGCTATTTGATAATATCACCAGATGGCATTGCAAACTATTTAGATGATTTTGTCATTTTTAAAAAATCGCAGGGATTCGACGTTTTAGTTTTAACACTATCAGAAACAGGTGAATCTGCAGCAGATGTGAAAAATGCTATTCAAGAGAAATACAACTCAGACCCAATGCTTGAGTATGTACTTCTTATTGGTGATGTTGATGGATTTGCGGCGTGTCCATCATTTTACTATGGTCCTGAGAATGATGTAACCGATCAACAATTTGTACATCTAGTTGGAGATGATGTTGTGCCAGATGTTTTTATTGGAAGGTTATCGATAGACTCATTATCGGACTTGGCTGTAATCATGTCCAAGACGATCCAGTATGCAAGAGATCCTCTCGCATTTGATGAAAATTGGCTTGACAGAGGGCTTGTAGTAGCTGGCAATTACTCGAATACCTATCCTATACCCATAACACCAAAATGGACATCATACTGGTTGATGGATGAATTGTTGAATTATGGTTATAGCCAGATAGACACAGTTTTTTATCCTCCTGTTCAACAAGGCGCATCCTATATTATACCGATTATTGATAATGGTGTGGGGATTGTAAATTATAGAGGATGGGGTGACGCAAATGGCTGGCATTATCCTGAATTCCATGTAGAAGATGTAAATGATTTGAATAATGGATGGTTAACACCAGTATTTATGAGTTATGTTTGTAATTCTAATGATTTTGCCAACAGTGTTGACCCCTGTTTATCAGAGGCTGTGTTAAGAGGAGGAACACCAACTGTTCCAAAAGGGGGCGTTGCTTTTATTGGGCCATCTGATTTACATACTAGTACAAAATACAATAACGTGATTAATGCCTATATGTATGATGCAATGCTCAATAAGGATGTTTTTGAGTTGGGCCCTGCAATGCAAGCTGGTCAGTATGGACTCACAAAAGAATTTCCAGCACAGAGTGGTCCTGGAGAAGCCCAAGAATTTTATGCAAATGTGTATAATATACTAGGAGATCCTTCATTGCAGGTTTATTTGGATAGACCGAAACAGTTTTTAATCAATTCAAATGAATTATTTGCAGATAATGGTTTTGTTCAGCTAACTGTTACAGAAAATAATTCTGGACTACCAGTTAATAATGCTGTTATCAGTATAATGGAAAATGACCAAATATTAGCAAAAGGAATTACTAATGAGCTAGGTAGATTTATTGTTACTTTAAATCTTGATGGTATCTACTCTGTTGAAGTATATGCAAATAAAGGTGGATATATTCAAGGGCACGAAAGTTTGATTGTACAAGAGCCTTCTCAGGGAATAATACTTTCAGAGGTTCTTTTGAGCAGCGATGCGACACTTTATCCCACCCTAGGGTCGATTTTTAATTTTGGAATTTCACTTAAAAATAATTCTACTGATGTAATTCCAGCATCCAGTGCTAGTATTTCTTTTTCTGATAACGTTTACCCATCTTCAATCGAATTAGAAATTCCCGAATTAACTGTAGGAGAATCAACGTCAATAGAAAATATTGGAGCAACTGCAATCGATATAGATGAAAATGATGCAATAATTGGAAGTCTTTTATTGAATGATGGGTCTTCATATGATTTTGCAATTAATATTGAGTTACCCGTTTTTGGAATAGAATTTATCAATCAACCGGCACCATCCAGCGAATTTCAGCCTGAACTAAGAATTACAAATTATTCATTTGGAGATTATTCAGATGTTTTGATTGAGATATCTGAACTATCAGATGGTTCTACGGTCATAGAAAATAGTACTTTAGATTATTATTCAGATTTCCCACCTTTTGAAGAAACAGAACAAAGTACTAATTATGATATTATTTTAGAAGATGTAGCATATGGTAGTGATTTAACATTCATGGTTAATCTTATTAAAAACGGGTACTTAATTTATTCGAAGGAAGTACCTCTTCACATAGTACCAACTGACGAAAATTACCCTGTAGCTCCAAACAATTACGGTTATTGGGCCTACGATGACTTGGATCAAGGTTTTGAGCAGCAGCCAACATTTGATTGGATCGAGCTAGACCCAAATTACGGGGGAAGTAACGCCACACATTTTCAATTAGATGATGATGATCATATTGATATATCATTACCTTTCTCTTTCAAATATCATGGGGTTGTTTACGACCAAATTACAATAAGTTCTAATGGATGGACGTCGTTTGCTGGATGTGATATCGACTATTTTTGGAATATGTCCATACCAATGTTCATGGGTCCAAAAGCTATGCTTGCACCATTTTCTGATGATTTGGAGACCATTGATACAGATGGTGATGGTGAGATTGATAAATGGATTGATGTGTATGTTTGGCATGATGATGTTGGCGGGCGTTTCATCATCCAATGGTCAAGAGCGTTAAATGGATATGATGAAGTGACTGAAGAGACATTTGAAATAGTCCTCTATGATCAGGACGCCATGCCAACTGAAAGTGGTAATGGAGTAATTGAATTTCAATATTTAGAGATTGAAGATGTCGATGTGACAAAAAATTACTCAACTGTTGGTATTGAGGCTCCTGAAAAGAATTATGGACTTCAATATGTTTTCAATAACGTTTATGCACCTGGTGCTGCACCGCTTGAGGATGGTAGGGTTATACGATTTACCACAACACCACCATCAAACTATGTTGCCTCTCTGGATATTAATTCTACCCTAATTCCAAATAAATTTAAATTAGGTGTAGCTTATCCAAATCCTTTTAATCCAAAAACTAACTTTGATTTGATGATACCATTTAATGGCAAGGTTGATTTATCGATTTATGATATACTTGGCAGAAAAGTAAGAAATCTTAATCAAGGGACTATGGTTGCGGGGAATTATAAATTTTCATGGGATGGTATAAATGATCTAGGCAAATTAATGGCCTCTGGTACCTATTTTATAATGGTTAATTATCAAAGTAGTTCGCAAATTCAAAAAATATTGTTCCTGAAATGAAAAAAAATATTAAAATATACACAACATCATGGTGTGGACCATGCAAGTCTGCAAAACAATTATTAAAAGAAAGAGGATATGACTTTAAGGAAATTGACATAGAAGAAAGGGGCTGGAGTAGAGAAGACCTTTTTAAAAAAACCGGCGGAAGAACGGTGCCGCAGATTGTTATTGATGAAGAAACCATAGGTGGATACGACCGCCTTCTCCAGACAGATCAGGAGGGAAATTTGTGATCTTAAAAAAAATAAAACTCAATTTTTACAGGGTTCTTTTTTTTACAGGAACCCTGTTTTTTTTTATTGAATGCGCAGGTAGAGTTAAACCTTGGAATTTTGAGGATGTTTATTCACTCGATGTACATTTAGTTGAATCAAGCGATTGGTTAACTAAAGAATATAAAAATCAAAATGATCTAAGAAAAATGATGAAAAAGCAGTTCCAATATTTTTTGAAAAAAGACATGCGAATATATGAAAGGCTGGAAATTAACTTTGAGATGATGGATAATGCACTAAATGCAGCAGATAGTATTAATAAACATATAATAAAGATATATGAAAGACTAAAAGAAACACCTGGAGATAGCTTGGGTTCAGTACCTAAAGATTCTTCCTTTTCGTATAAGAAGATTATTCAAGTGAGTAGCAAAAACATACAAATATCAAAAAAACAATATTATAAAAGCCAAAAAAAATTAAAGAAAGCATTTAGAATTGGAAGGAGAAAGTTGATTTATATTGATGATGATTTTCCCATAGCAAAAAGAACATTATATGATCTTCAATATCAAAGAGAAGCCATAAATCCAAGTATGCTAAAATTCAATAAACTGTTAAATCAAATGATATTTGAAGGTGATGGTTCGCTTTATAATAAAAAAATTAAAAAAATATCAAAAAAAATAGAGTCATATAATTCAAAATTAGACCGTTTTGAACAATTTTTAATGAATTTTGAGCAAATTGCATATGCGGAAGTTGGAAGTCATGTCAAAGTAACTTCATCAAAAAGTAAACCATTGAATTATCAATTAATGTATGCACAGGGAATTGAAAAGTATAATTCTAATTTAGAGAATCTTAAAAAAACATTGAGATCGATTTAAAAATCATACTTATCAATCTTTTAAATAAACGAATTTATGAATGAATTTTTTTTGTGCTCCCTCTACAAAAAAATAATACACGCCATTAGAAACTCTTCTCCCTTTATTATTTATTCCATTCCATGCTAATCTGACTGTTGATGGTATGGAGAATACATTAGATGTGGACCAAATCTCTCTACCCAAAAGATCAATTATCTTAGTATTTATGGTTTGACTTGATATGACCTGAAGGTCTAAAAATATTCTATCGCCATATGTAGGATTTGGAAAAGGGCTAGAGGAAGTATAATCTTCAGAATAACCATCTGATATTTTCAAAGAAAATTCCCAGTCTACTTCATTTTTATCTATAGAAGAGACTATTAGTGATACCCATTCCATTCCAAGTTCAGGGTCAAAATTCAAGGTATTTCCAGATCTGATTGTCCATTTTTTTTTCTCAAGATGTTTGAAAATGGATGTAAGATGGAATTTGCCTTTAATCTCATTTAACTCCACTTTAATTGGGTCAATGAAATTCAAGGAATAGTATGCGCTAGCATATAAGTCCATATCTTGTTTTGTGATTGAAAGTGTACTATTTCTAACAAAATTAATAGTTTCTTCACTTGGGCCTGTCAAACTACCCCATGCACCGACCACATTAGAATAACCTTCTGCTTCATCATACGCATAGGTACCAGCACCAATTTCGTTACTAAGAATTCTATTTGCTATTCTCATCCTGAAATATGCATCTTCAAAAGATGAGTTATATGATTCTAATGCCTGATCTACTGCTTCTAATGTAACGTCTTTTATTGGAGAGGAAAGTAATTTTGAGTTTTCCCAGCATGAACGAATGGTTTGAGCTCCACCTAAGTGTTCATCTATGTACTGAAAAAAAATAAACGATCCATACATATGAAAACTTTCATCGAGAATTGATTTATTTGGATTATTAAACCAGTTAGGCATATACCTGTAGAGGTCATTGATTTCATCATATAATTCATCTTCGCTCCAAACAGCTGTAGCTTCCATAAACCATAATCCATGGTCAAGTGCATAGCAGTTGTAATCAAATTGGATGGCATGAAAGAATTCATGCACTGCGGTAACCTTTATATTATCTTCCTCGCTATTTTCACTAAATTGTGAAGCGCTATATGAATTTCTCATTTTAATGTAGCTACTACAAGATGGACCATTTCCATCTCTGACCGTATATGCAAAATACATGGAGGGAAGATTCTCTACATATATATGATAGAATTCATCATTCATAGAAAATGATGGAGTATACCCAAGGGAATCCATAAAGAAATCCCAAACTTGTTCAAATATGAGTCCCATCGTTATCACATAATCTAAATTTTCTACTGCATTATTTCCTTCAGTGGTAAAGTGAAATCTGAAGTGTTCAGTGTCGTGAGTATTATCAAGAGGAGGTGTAATGACAATAATGGAATTATTTTCTAGGTTTAATCCAATTTCATTTAATTCATCAATCTTAATGGTAGCCAGTTCATCTATACCATTTTTGATTATGTTATTGATATGCGGTGTCGCATGTACGATTTCAGATTCATTTCGCAATTTATCATAAGAATCATTTACATTAATTGATGAACCAGAGGCAATAGTTAATAAAATTATCCGGACATATGTTTTAATCATCGAGATCATCAAATCTATCTTTATATTTATATCTTAAATATATTCCCATTAGTATGAAAGAGATCGCCCAGAATATGGAAAAATATGTCATTGCATCTTTCATAATATTTTCCATAACAAATCAAGGATGAGAGTGGAGAACAGAACTGATAATCCCGTTATTGTAGTATTATTGATTTGAGGGGTATCTTTATCAAAGATTCCAGATGCCGTAATGACTGCACCAGTTAAATAGAGCCATTTTTTTACACCGATAGGCATTCCGTTATTAAAATGAACTTTTTCTGGTTTCTCATTAAAAGAAGCTAGTTGCGTAAAGTAATCCCTAGAATAATATAAAGACGCAATGATTTTATTTTCAAGTTGCATAAAATTAAATTCATGATTCTCTATGGGCCTTTTTAGTTTTATTCCTAATTGAGATGATTCTTCTGTTGAAATAATCTGGAAATCAAAGATATCAGGCCCTATGAATTGTTCATCGATTTTAACATTTTTCCCATTAACTTCATAAAGCGTTAAATAAAACCATCCCGAGGTTGCCTGCCAGGCAGTAATGTTATTTTTATGAATCATTGAGTTTAGTTCCATGGTTAATATAATTCCATTCTCTTTAGAAATGATTTTAATAGAATCCAAGGATATTTCTTTTGATAGTAGAAATGAAATGGACGTTACTAAAATTATTATATGCTTCATTGATCAATTATATATTTGATTTTGTTTGATACTTAATTTCATCAACTATTCATATTAATTAAAAAGGTATTTTTTTCTTAATTATTATATGCTAAATAGGCTTTGTTCAGATTTAAGCTGAATGGTAATTTTATTAATTAGAATCTGTATATAAATGCAATATAAATCCACATCAATCAGCACGTTTATTTTAACTAAAGAATCCTTTGTTTTTTTATTTAGGTTTAAAGACATTGTATAGTTAAACAAAGAAACTAAATGGAGGCCATCAGATGAAATTTCTATTTACCACGATACTTTTTATTTTTTTGACAGGATATCTTTTTTCTCAGTCAGATGATGACATAGCTAGTTCTACAGGACCGGAAGTATCAGATTCTCCTGGATTACAGGGTGCTTTTGGTGCAGTGACAATTGATGGGCAAATATATAATCAGTTTGCTTTCCGCCCAACTTTACCATTAGGAAAATTTAGGATTGCACTTGATATGGTGCTATACCTTGATGAGAATGGGAAATTGAGAACGGATGACTGGGACTTCTCCTCATTAGAGGCAATTAAAAACACCGTGATTGATAAAATATACTATTTCCAGTATGGTAAGTATTGGGATAATAACTACTTTAAGGTAGGTGCATTAGATAAAACTACCATTGGATATGGGATTTTAATGGAGAATTATAGTAATACAATACTGTATCCTGAGGTTCGCAAGGTAGGGATGGAATTTAGGAGCAAGGTCTTGGGGTTAGATGTGTTTGGTTTTACGAATAACCTCAAAGAGAATTTCGGTCTAAATGCACTTAGAGTTTCCGCACCTGCTCCCGTTTTGGATTTTCTTGAGATTGGTTTTTCTTGGGTAGGTGATAGAAACCAATATCTCGGACTTGTAGATAGGGATGATGATGGACGTCCAGATCTAGTAGATGATTTTCCAGATGATGAACAATGGTGGCTTGACACAGATGGAGACGGGTTGGCCGACGGTGATACTATCAATGAATTTGATGTAGATGGAGATGGCTGGACCGATTCAAGTTTTACTTTTCCCACTTGGGGTATTGTCATTGATCCAGATGGAGTTAGTACTAAGCCAGAACCTATAAATATAAAGGAAGAGTCAAAATCATTTAATGCGGTTTCGCTCGATCTAGGGCTACCGTTAGTTCGCACTGGTGCGTTGAATGTTGCGATATATTCTGGTGCTGCAGCCTTGATAGGGAAGACCTTTGATCCGGTTGATAGCGTTGAGGTTGATGCAGGCTATGGTATCATACCTTTAGCATTTTCTGCAAAATTTGGAAAACTAAGGTTCAATGCTGAATATCGGATGATACCAGATGGGAATTTTGAATTTGGTTATTTTAATAAAACCTATATGACAGAGAGAGCAACATTCCAAAGCATCTCTGGTAATCAAGGGACAATTATTACTAAATCAGAAAAACTAGGCACATATGGTAAACAAAGTGGATACTATTCATCATTAGATATTGACCTTGGTAAGTTATTTGATGCAGGAGTGGTCTATCAAAACTTAAATGGTGATCAATATGACTCCACAAGTAATAGCTTCCAATCTGCTGCAAATCAAAGTTTTTCTGTCTTTTTTGAGCTGAAAAAAGGAAAATCAATTGGCAAACTTGTTGAATATAAAATGTTCTATGAACAAAGAAATGTTCCTAACCCATTTGACTTTGAGTATTCAGAATCAACGATTATGGGATACCAGACTAGTTTAGAACTTGACAATGGCATCACCCTACGCTATTCGTTCATACGAACCTTTCAAGATGCCAATGGAGATGGTGACGTTATGGATAAAGAGGATATGAACAATATGATTAACTTAGAGACAAGTTTTAGATTTTAAGATGCACTCAAAAGACATCAGACAATCCTTTCTAAAATTTTTTAAGACTAAAGGTCATGAATTTATTCGAAGTTCGTCAGTAGTGCCGATAGACGACCCAACCCTGCTCTTCACAAATGCAGGCATGAATCAATTTAAGCCGATCTTCCTAGATGAAATAAAAGCAAATGATTCAAGGGCTGTAAATAGTCAAAAGTGCATTAGGGTCTCTGGGAAACATAATGACCTTGAAGAAGTTGGAGTTGACACCTTTCATCATACATTTTTTGAGATGTTAGGAAACTGGTCATTTGGAGATTACTATAAGAAAGAGGCTATAGAATGGGCTTGGCAGTTGCTTACTGAGGACTGGATGCTTGACAAAAATAGACTTTGGGCAACAGTATACGTGGAGGATGAGGAGGCCTTTCGGTTATGGACAGAGATAACCGATATTGACCCAAGTCGTGTTGTTAAATGTGGTAAAAAAGATAATTTTTGGGAAATGGGTGAAACTGGTCCCTGTGGTCCTTGCTCTGAAATTCATTACTTCATTGGCGAAAATATTGAAGATCAACAACCCTCCGGAGTAAACGTCTCTGACCAATATTGGGAGCTATGGAATCTTGTTTTCATTCAAAATAATCGACTCGCTGATGGTTCCCTTGAAGAGTTACCTGCAAAACATGTTGATACTGGTGCGGGGCTTGAGCGTATTGCAGCAGTATTGCAAAATAAAAATAGTAATTATGATACAGATCTATTTTCCCCTATCATTGAGGCTCTTGAAAACATCGCTGGTTCTTCTTATGCAATGGAGCCAATACCTCATAGAGTAATTGCTGATCACATTAGGATGCTCTGTTTCTCAATAGCGGACGGAGCTTTACCATCCAATGAAGGTAGAGGTTATGTCCTTAGGAGAATTTTAAGAAGAGCAGCCAGGTTTGGTAGAAAACTAGGACTTGAGGAACCTTTTTTATTCCGTTTAGTAGATGATGTTTCGACGATTATGGGTGAAGTGTATCCTGAGGTGATTGATAAAAAAATACATATTCAAAAAGTCATTCAATCTGAAGAAGAGTCATTTAATCATACTCTTGATAGAGGTCTTGATCACTTTGAAAAAATCATTTCTAATTTGGATGAAAAAAATCAAATAACTGGTGCTGATGCATTTAAACTATATGATACTTTTGGCTTTCCAATCGACCTTACAAAACTTTTGTCTCGGGAAAGAAAGATGACAGTCGATGAGGATGGTTTTAATAATCTTATGGCAGAGCAAAGGTCAAAAGCGAAAAACACTAAAAAATTCAATCAAGACCCAGAGAAGTTTGACTGGACTCATGTTTCTAAGGGAGATGATTCGGAATTCGTTGGCTATGTTTCAACCCATTTCTCTGGAGCAAGGATTAGGAGATATGCAAAAAATGATGGATATTTGCTCCTAGTTCTTGATAAAACCCCATTTTATGCAGAATCAGGAGGCCAGGTAGGTGATCAAGGGACAATAAAATTGGGTAGTATTGAACTATCAGTATTGGATGTACAAAAGAACAATAATACACACATACACTTTTGTAATGGCGAATTGGAAGAATTTCATGGTGAAGTTGAATGTAATGTAGATGTAGTTCGAAGACTGTCTGTAATGAAAAACCATACTGCTACCCATCTAATGCACAAAGCTCTAAAAGATATTTTAGGTACCCACGTTAACCAGGCGGGGTCTTTGGTACATCCTGATTATCTACGTTTTGACCTTACTCATTTTGAAAAGATTTCCAATGATGAGATAAAATCCGTAGAAAATATGGTTAACGAAAAAATATTAATGAATTTTGTTGTTGATTCTACTGTGGAGACATATGATGACGCAAAGAATTCTGGAGCAGAGGCACTTTTTGGTGAGAAATATGGAAATGAAGTTAGAGTAATAACAGTAGGTGATTATTCAAAGGAACTTTGTGGAGGTACCCATGTTAAAAGAACAGGAGACATTGGTTCTTTTAAAATTACAGATGAGTCTTCGCTTTCATCTGGCGTGCGTAGATTAATTGCAGTAACTGGACATTCTTCCCTGGATCAAATGCAGAGAAACGCAACGGTCATAAATCATATTCAGTCTGTTTTAAACATACCAGTTGATGAAATGGTAAACAGAATTAAAACCCTGCTTAAAGAAAAAAAAGACCTTGAGAAGAAATTAAAGGTTAGGAACAAAAGTTCGAATGTTGACTTAGATCTTACTGATGAAATAAATCAAATCGGGAAATATCAAAGTGTTGTAATAAGAAAGGACGTTGCAACTTTGGATGAACTCAAATCCATAGGAGATTATATTCAAAAAAAACTTTCTAGTGGGATTGTTGCGATATTTTCTAAGGGAGAAGAAAAACCAATGGCTGTTGTCTCAATATCAAAAGATCTAAATGAAAAAGGTCTATTTGCTGGTCCAATAGCAAAAGCCATAGGGTCTTATATGGGTGGCGGCGGCGGAGGGAAACCTCATATGGCAACTGCAGGAGGGAAAAATAATGAATCCATCAATAGTTCGATTGAATTGACTAAAAAATTGATTTTTGAATCACTAAATAGGAAAATAAATGCAGTTTAAGCAAATAGATAAAGATTTTTTCCTTTATATTGAGAAACATGAAAAAGTAATGGAAACAATCACAAGGTTTTGTATTGAAAAAGAAATCAAGAATGCTCGAGTATCAGGCATTGGAGCAGTCTTTAAGACAGAAATTGGAGCCTACGACATTCAAGATAAAGAATATATAAGAAAAGAGTTTCCAGGTGTGTTAGAACTAGTAAGTTTCGAGGGCAATGTTACACTAAAAGATTCTACCCCATTTGTACACTCACACGTTGTACTTTCTGATCATGGAATGAATACCGTTGGAGGCCATTTATTTGAAACGACAATTGCAGCAGTTGGTGAGTTTTTTCTAAGAAAATTTGATGGAGAAGCGTATCGTGAACTCAATCCAGATATTGGATTACCCTGTATTTGTCTTGAAGATAAATTTTAATTAAAAATGAAAAGAGTAATTAATCCTTCAAATAGCCCGAAACCAATTGGAACCTATAACCAGGCTATTGAATCAAATGGTTTTATTTTTACTAGTGGGCAAGTTGGAATTGATCACAATACTGGAAAAATTGTTGATGGGGGGATTGAATCTCAGGTTAGTATGGTATTTAAAAATATAGATGCAATACTGAAAGAAGCGGGTACAGACAAAACTGCAATCGTAAAATTGATGGTTTTCTTAGTAGATATGAATGATTTTCCTCATGTTAATAGAGGTTTTCAAACATTTTTTGGAGATATTGATTATCCTGCAAGATCCACTGTAGAAGTATCTCAATTACCCTTAGCTGCACTTGTTGAGATTGATTGTATCGCAGAAACGAAGTTGTGATGTGGATTCGGTTAATAATTTTTTGTATTTTTATTCTTGCAGTTATCAAGGCACAGGATACAACCACTATTGATGATAAAAATCCTAAAAAAGCGCTTTATTTATCTCTCATCCCAGGTATGGGACAGGCATATAATGGTAAATGGTTAAAAAGCGCGTTGATTTTAGGGCTGGAGTATGCTGCATATTCTTCTTGGCAAACTAATAAGATGAAATATGATAATTATGACCAAAATGATTATCCACTTCCGAGACATAGGTACTTAGAAAAGAGAAATAAATATGTATGGTGGATGGGTTTTATATACGTCTATGCTATGATTGACGCAGTCGTTGATGCTCACCTCCACTCGTTTGATGATCAAATGAAAAGCCCTTTAAAAGAAAAAAATAAAATTCGGAGTTAATATGCGCAATAGAGAACAGTGGGGTTCAAGACTTGGATTCATATTGGCAGCCTCAGGGTCTGCTGTTGGCATAGGCAATATTTGGAAATTTCCTTACATAGCTGGAGAGAATGGAGGTGCAGCATTTACAATTGTGTATCTACTTTGTATTCTTGTAGTGGGATTAACCATAGTCATTGCTGAATTTGCTATAGGAAGAAGCACGCAGCTTAGCCCAGTAGGAGCTTTTGAGAAAATAGCACCTCACTCAAATTGGAAGTGGGTAGGGTTTTTAGGAGTGGCTTCGGCATTTGTTATCCTTTCATTTTACGGTGTTGTTGGTGGATGGATTCTTAAATACATTTTCATATCCATTTCAGGTGGGTTTAATGTACTAAATGGGAATCCAGATTCAGCAAAAGATCTCTTTGTGGCTTTTATTGGCTCAACCTGGAGCCCTGTAATTTTCCAGGTCATATTTATGTCCCTGTGTGTTTATGTTATCATAAAAGGAGTAAAGGATGGTATAGAAAATTGGTCAAAGATAATGATGCCGATAATTATTGCTCTTCTTTTTATTCTTGCCTTAAGAGGTCTAACCTTGCCAGGAGGTGTCGAAGGATTAAAATTTCTTTTTTTCCCAAGATTTGAAGCGCTTACTGCTTCTGCGATCGTGCTTGCCTTGGGGCATTCATTTTTCACATTGAGTCTGGGTATGGGTACAATGATTACTTACGGAAGTTACCTTAAAACAGATCAGAATCTGTTGAATTCTGCTCTATGGGTTATTCTGCTTGATACTGCGATCGCATTACTTGCAGGTGTCGCAATATTTACAAGTGTATTCGCAGCAGGTGCAGACCCAGCTGGTGGGCCAGGACTTATTTTTTATATTCTACCTTCCATTTTCCCTCAACTAGCATATGGGTCTATTTGGGGGACAATATTCTTTTCTCTTTTATTTATGGCTGCTCTAACATCTGCAATATCCATTCTTGAAGTGGTGACTGCATATTTCATTGATCAAAAAGGATGGACGCGAAACCGTGCAACCATTCAATTTGGTATTATCATAACACTCGTTGGTGTATTTTGCTCTTTGTCTATGGGAGGCGGTGTTAATCTTGCTGAATATTTTGGTAGTACATTTCAGAATTATCTTGGGCAAACATTTTTTGATGTCATGGATAATCTTTCTTCAAAATATATGCTTCCATTTGGGGGTATGATGACTGCATTGTTCATACTATTTAAGTGGGGAGTTCCTTCTTTTTTATCAGAATTTGGAACTCATATAATAAACGAAGAAAAAGATAAATCTCTAGTCAAAATATTTTTAATTATTGCTGCAGGCGTTGCGGGTTTCATATTGCTTAATGAATTGATTGAAACTTTCACAGGTAGTGCGATTATAGGATGATTTAATGATTATTGAAAAGATTGTTCCTGTAAATAGTGGAACATATGTAAAGTGGAAAGAATATTTCATTCATATTGGTGAAAAAATAGATTCATTGGGATTGATTCAGTTATTCACAATATGGACCCTAACTGTCAGTGGTATTGTAACATCAATGGATTTTCAGAATAGATATGTATATTGGGAATGGAATGGTTGGATGATTGGTTTATTTAAGCTCATTGTAGCATCATTTCTTTTCCTAAGTTATTTACGTCCAAAAAAACTTTGGCTCATTGGCACCAAGACTCTATCAGTTAGAGAGATTATATTGCATCTAATGATAGCCTCTCTTTTATTTATTTTTGGCTATCTTGATTTCACTTTTTTTCAATCAGAAAAAGATAGCTTATTAAAAGAATTATACCTCTCTAATGTTATTTTCTCCTTGTCGTACTATATGATGGCATTTTTCTCTTGCCTAATCGTTTTTCAATTTACTTTGGTTTTAGATAAAGAAAAGGGTGTCTGGAATAACTATGAATGGGAAAATAAACCATTATATTTCTCTTTATCTATTATCAGTATGTTTATTTCAATAATGGTAAGCATATCTTATGAAGATCCGGTTGCAAGTACTGCCTCGGCTGTCGCTATTCCATATTCTATAATTGCTCTTATTTGGCCAAACCATGTTAGACATTTACAAAGAGCAAGATTTTATCCTATTTTTACTTTTGCAATGTTTTTTTGTGTTCTTGCGCCATGGTTTATTATTCCTCTTGCTCTATTATTTTTTTTCATTAGGACAGTTAATTACTTCAGATTTGGTATAGTATATCCTTCATTTGGTGTTGATTTTTTAGAAGAAGAAAATGTATGATTTAATTATTGTAGGTGCAGGTCCTGCTGGTGCGACAGCTGCTTTATATGCTCACAGGCTAGGATTGAAATCTCTTTTACTTGATAAGGCAGTGTTCCCTCGCGATAAGACGTGTGGCGACGCACTATCAGGTAAAACAGTAAAAGTTTTGCGAGAATTGAGTCTAATCAAGGAAGTAGAGGAGTTAGATGGCTCTCACATAAACAGAATAACTTTTGGTAGCCCGAGCCATAGTCAGTTTGACATAAAACTCGACAGTGGGATTAATGCTAAACACATCACGAAAGGTTATGTTATTCCAAGAAAAATTTTTGATAATTTTCTGTTTCAAAAAGCTAAAGATATATGTGATAATCGTCAAGGGTTTAAAGTAAGAGACATCTTGTTTGATGGGAAGCAAATTAATGGAATTCGAGGAGTAGATTTGGATGGCAATGAAGAGAGTTTTTACGCACCAATAGTTATGGGTTGTGATGGTCCAAATTCAATTGTTGCTCGTAAACTTGCTCTTTATGAAATGGATATGAAAAATACTGGTATCGCTATTAGGTGTTACTATGAAGGAGTTAAAGGGCTTACCGATCAAATTGAACTACACTATGTTAATGAAGTAAAGCCTGGATATTTTTGGTTATTCCCAGCAGGGAATGATAGGGCAAATATTGGTTTAGGTTTAAGTAAGCATGATGCGAAGAAGGAAGACAGGACTTTGCCAGAAATATTAATGCAGATTACTAAATCAAAATATTTCAGAGACCGTTTTGCTAACGCCAGACCTCTTGAAAGGCCCATAGGATGGAATCTACCACTTGGAAGCATAAAAAGGAAAAATTACGGCAATGGTTATATGTTGCTTGGAGATGCGGCGGGATTAGTAGACCCATTTACTGGAGAAGGAATTGGCAATGCAATGGTAGCAGCAAAGTATGCAACTATGATAGCGCAAAAAGCCATCAGAAGCGGTAATTTCTCCTCAGAAGTTTTTCAAGAATATGATTACCTACTCTGGGAAGAATTAGGTGGTGAGCTTGGCACGAGTACGAAACTTCAAAAACTTGCCAGGTCTAGTTTTTTGTTAAATTTTGTTATTGATCGTGCACAAAGAAATTATGATGTACAAGAAATAATTTCAGGGATGTTATCAAATCAGGATGCTAGAGGTGCCTTGTCAAACCCAATGTTCTATTTTAAAATTTTATTTTCCTAGACTTGGTTTAATTATTGGAAATCAAAGAACTATTACAAAGCCTTCATCTATCGAATTTCATTGCATTTGATTTTGAGACCACGGGTCTTGATCCAGGTAGAGATAAAATAATTGAAGTTGCTGCAATAAAATTCATCGATGGTAAAGTATCTGATCGTTATGTAGAACTAATAAACCCTCAAATAGATATACCAAATCATATTACTGAGATTACAGGGATATCAAACTCTATGGTTGTCTCCTCACCAAAAGAAGAAGAAATTGTTGGTGAGCTAATAAGTTTTATTGGAGAGATGCCACTGGTTGCGCATAATATTCACTTTGATATAAAATTTTTATCACAATTAAGCAATCTAGCTGGTAGTGTAGAAATAAAAAATGCGCAATATGATACCTTGCAACTTGCACGTAGTGTATTGTTTGACCAGCCTGTTTTTAATTTGAGTGCGTTATCTGATTATTTTGAATTATCCTCAGATGGGGCGCATAGAGCAGAAAATGATGCTGAAAATACAGGCTTCATATTTTTAGAGCTGCTTAAGGAAATATCAAGGTATCCATTAGAAATTATTTCAAACGTAAACAGTATGATAAAAGGCTCTAAGATACCCAATCAAAAATTATATGTTGATCTTGGAAATGTGCTTGCAAAACTTGGAGACATGAGCTCTGGACTAAATGCCTTTGACGAATCTAAATCACTCGGTTCAAATACATATCGCCATAATGGGAATAATCATATCCAAGATATTTCATCTGAAATTGTCTTTGGGGTTAATGGTCAGTTATCTAATTCACATCCAAATTTTGAGAACCGTCCAAATCAAGAAAGATATGCTAAGCTGGTTGATGATATAATAAATGATAGAAAGACCAAGGCAGTGATAGAAGCAGGAACAGGTCTTGGTAAATCAATGGCTTATTTATTTGGCGGAATCAAACACTCGGAAAATTTTGAAAATGATGGACCAACAATAATTGCTTGTTATACCAAGCATCTACAAGATCAATTGTTTCATAAGGATTTACCTATGCTTGCTGAAGCAATGGACGTACCAATAAAAGCTGTCTTACTTAAAGGAAGAAAAAATTACCTATGCAAGACTAGATTTAATTGGCTTTTAGCGGATGCAAAGACATTAGATATGAATGACCTTGAGGCTTTGATACCGATTCATTTTTGGTTGTATTGGACAAAAACAGGCGACCTTGGAGAGTGCTCAGGTTTTTTCAATAGTCGCAGGATGTGGTTGAGTTCATTAATATCTAGTGAAGCAGGATTTTGTACAGGTCCAATATGCAATCGCACTGATGGATGTTTTTATGGGAAATTAAAAAAAGCCATATACAAGGCTGAATTAATTGTAGTTAATCATTCTCTTTTGATGACGAATATCATCCAAAAGGGGTTGCTTCCAGAATATAATGCTGTAATCATTGATGAAGCACATAATTTGATGAAATCCGCATATGATCAATTCAAAGTGGTCTGGGATGAAAACCAAGTTTTGTATCAACTACAGAGTATTGATCCATCATATCCACGCTCAGCTCGTTGGAATAACATTATTGAATCATTAAAAGAAATAAACTCTGAGATTGGTGAAGATAGAGATCATTTAAAAGATGCTGTTCATGAGGCAAAGTCTTTCTTGAAAAAAATGATGGAAGGACTTGCCCAAGAGAATGAAAATAGGTTCTCTGAATCTAGTGTTTATCAAAATCAACCGATATTTGGGAACATTAGTAAAGTACACGCTCCAATTGAATTTGAATTAAGGGGAATGAAACAGGCTCTTGAAAATATCATATTGAAATTAAAAAAAATTGAAAAAATAATTTTAGAAATTGATTCTAAAAAACTTGATTATCCAATTCTGCATGCTGCTATGGAAAGAGGACTAGAGGTCGTTAATGGCTTGATTGGAACATTAATCATGTTAACTGAAAATCAAGATATGGGGTGGGTGTATTGGATGGAAGGAATATACAAGCGCCAATCCGGATCTAATAGGAATAATCTAATTGTTTCACTATATGCATCACCTATTGATATTTCATATACATTACGTAATGAATTTTTTGAAAAAATCAATACTTGTGTACTAACATCTGCTACTCTGAAGATACAGGAAAGGTTTGAATATTATTTACGTCGCATAGGTCTTGATGATATAGGGGATGTGGTAACCAAAGAATTCTATAGCCCCTTTCATTATAATGAGCAGGTAACCTATTATCAGTATGGTGGTTCACGGGAAATTTCAAATTCACCAGAGGGTATTGGACAAGTAGTTTTACATCTACATAAAACATTTAATAATAGGATTATGGTATTATTTACCTCAATTAATACTTTAACAGATACAGCGAAATACATTAGGTCCAGGCCAGAAGGCAGAAGTTTACCTCTATTTGCACAGTTCCGTGGAGCATCTAGACCTTCCATTATAAAAGGAATGCACCAAAAATCAAATGGTATATTGTTTGGGACAAATAGCTTTTGGGAGGGGGTAGATTTTCCTGGTAATCTTTTGGAAACACTAGTTCTTGTTAAATTGCCATTCGATGTTCCAAGTGAACCGTTGGTAAAGTCATACTCGGCTTTTGTCAATAAAATGGGCGGGAATAGTTTTATTGATTATAGTTTACCCGAAGCTACCATAAAATTTAGGCAAGGTTTTGGTAGGTTAATAAGAACAAGCTATGATGCGGGAAAATTCATATGCTTAGATAATCGTGTTGTCCTTAAGCGTTATGGTAGAATTATTAGTGATGCGATACCGGCAGAAATGATTACATTTTCACAATTAGATTCATTAAAGTGATTAATTTCTATCTTTGGAATGGTTTAATAAAAACCTCTAAATTCGTTGATGGAAACCATAGTCATATCAAATAAAAAAATCTCATATAAAAACTTTCTATCCTTTTTAAAGGGACCTGTAAAGGTTTCCATTTCTAAGAGTTCTAAAAAGAGAATCGATAAAGCATACACTCATCTCTGTTCCGCACTTGATGCAGGTACCACCATTTATGGGGTAAATACAGGATTTGGTAAATTGAGTAATATTTCCATAAATAAAGGGGACCAAGAAAGACTACAAATTAATCTGGTGAAAAGTCATGCTTCAGGCATAGGAAAACCACTTGATTTAGGAATTGTTCGTATAATTTTATTCTTAAAAATATTAACTTATTCAAAAGGTTATAGTGGTGTAAGTCTTTCATTGGTAAATAGACTTATTTTGTATCTAAATAAAGACATACTACCATTCATTCCACAAAAAGGCTCTGTTGGTGCAAGCGGTGACCTAGCACCCCTTGGACATATGGCTCTAACACTTATTGGAGAGGGAAAGGTTTTTTACAAAGGAAAGCTGGTTCAGACCAATACAGTTCTTAAAAAATTGCGATTGAAGCCAATCAAGCTAATGCCAAAAGAAGGTTTGAGTTTGATTAATGGGACGCAGGTATGCACTGCTATTGCAATCAAGGCTTGCCTCGATGGTGAAAACATTTTGAAAATTGCTGATATTGCAGGTGCTCTTTCTGTGGAGAATAGTTTGGCTAGTAGAAAAGTATTCAAAAAAAACATACATTTATTAAAAGAACATCCCGGACAAAAACACTCAGCGAAAAATGTATTTGCAATTCTATCCCAGAGCCAGATTGTTAGTTCACATAGTAATTGCGGTAAGGTACAAGATCCATACAGTTTTCGGTGCATACCGCATATTCATGGTGCTTGTAGAGATACATTTTATGGCGCGGTTAAGTTAATAGATAGGGAGATTAATAGTGTAAGCGATAACCCAGTCATAATGGATGATGGGTCTATAATGAACTCGGGACATTTCCACGGAGAACACATTGCGCACGCTCTTGATATGATGGGCATATCGTTTTCTGAGATTGGAGCGATATCTGAGCGTAGATGCCATTTTTTTATGAAAGGAATTAATCGAGGCATACCTCCATTTTTAGCTAAGAAACCAGGGCTTGAGTCAGGTTATATGATAGCCCATGTTACAGCTACTGCACTTGTATCGGAAAATAAAACATTATCACACCCTGCGAGCGTGGATTCCTTACCAACATCAGGAGGGCAAGAAGACATTGTAAGCATGGCACCTTGGGCTGGTTATAAGCTTTTTCATATCCAAGAAAATGTTTGTAACATAATGGCGATAGAAATGCTAGTTGCCGGTGCAGCAAATAATATAATATCAAAAAATTTAAACCCTGGCAAAGGGACAGCGCCAGTTTTAAAAATATTGAACCAGCATTGCAAATATGATTTAGGTGATAGACCTCTTTCATCAGAAATCAGAAACATAGTTAAGCTCATTATCTCTGGTGACCTTTTGAGTAATGTTTCAAAATCAATTAACTTGGAGTAATAGTGAAAAATCGTCCGCCATTTGAAAAAGCCTTTACCTTTGATGATGTACTATTAGTACCTAAAAAATCTTCTGTTTTACCAAGGGATGTAAATCTTAAAACACGTTTGACAAATAATATAGATTTAAACATACCTATTTTAAGTGCAGCGATGGACACAGTAACTGAGTATGAAATGGCAATTGCCATCGCAAGGGTAGGTGGAATTGGCGTCATACATAAGAATCTAAAAATTAGTGCCCAGACAAAGATGGTGGATAGAGTGAAACGCTCTGAAAGTGGTATGATTTTAAATCCTGTAACAATTGATCAAGGGATGTCTATTAGTGAAGCAAAAAAAGTAATGGCAGGATATAAAATTAGTGGATTACCAGTGACTGAGAATAATCGTCTAGTTGGTATAATAACGAACCGAGACATACGTTTTGAGACAAATGATGGACTACCAATATCAGATTGCATGACATCGGAGGGGTTAGTAACAGTTCCTGAAGGCACATCACTTGATAAGGCAAAAGATATCCTTCAAAAACATCGAATAGAAAAATTACTTGTTGTAGATGAACAATATAATCTCAAAGGCCTTATCACCGTTAAAGACATTCAAAAAAAACAGGACTTCCCAAATTCTTGTAAGGATTCAAATGGAAGGTTACGTGTAGCAGCTGCAATTGGCATTTCAGGTGATACCTTTGAACGGGCTAAGGAACTTAAGAATGCAGATGTTGATGCTTTAGTAATCGATACTGCGCATGGTCATTCCAAAGGAGTATTGGATGCAATCTCAAAGTTGAAAAATGAAAATTCAAATACTGATATTATTGCTGGAAATGTTGCTACTGGTGATGGAACTAAAGCATTGATAGATGCAGGTGTAGATTGTGTAAAAGTAGGTATCGGAGCAGGTGCTAGTTGCACTACAAGAGTAATCGCAGGTGTTGGAGTACCCCAATTAACAGCTATAATGGAATCAGTTGATGTGGCAAGACAGTTCAACATGCCAGTTATTGCTGATGGTGGATTAAGATATAGTGGTGATCTTGCTAAGGCAATAGCAGCTGGAGCAAACTCTGTTATGTTAGGGAGTTTACTTGCTGGGATGGATGAAAGTCCAGGCGAAACAATATTATATGAAGGACGTCAGTATAAAGCATATAGAGGGATGGGTTCACTTGGAGCAATGGAAAGAGGAAGTGGTGATAGATATTTCCAAGATAGTTTGGAGGAAACGAAACTAGTTCCAGAAGGAATTGAAGGAATGGTACCCTACAGAGGAAAGGTTAGTAATACAATTCATCAATTAGTGGGTGGAATTAGGTCTTCGATGGGATATTGTGGCTGCTTATCGATTGATGAATTTGGGAAAGAAGCAGAAATGCTGCAAGTTACTTCTGCGGCATTGAAAGAAAACCATCCTCATGAAGTTAGGATTGTTAAGGAAGCTCCCAACTATCAATTATCAGAGGGCTAATCAGCTGAGTGAATTAAGGTGCTTTGAAATTTGAGATTTACGCCTGGCACCTGTGTTCTTATGAATTAAATTTTTACTTACTGCTTTGTCAATAATTTTTGTTGTATCTTTGTGCATCTTTTCTGCATCAGCTTTAGAAGTAGTGGAAAGCATATTCTTCATACTTGTCCTTAGCCTTGATAAACGATCAATGTTTCTTGCTCGCCTTTTTTTATCTTGTCTTTCTCTTTTTATTTGTTGAGGGTGTCTGTCCATTATTCTGATTTTCCTATTATTTGAAGCCGGCAATTTTACAATTGCTTTAATTCCAATGTCAATAATCTCTTAATTGTTTAAATTTACTTAATTTTTGTTCTATTAAAACAACCATTGATTATATATTTTTTGCATATATAAAATTTGAAAAGATATATATGAGTGGTATCTTTACAATATGAAGAAAATTGAACTACTAAGATCTGTAGCGCTTTTTTGGGATTTGAAGGAAACAGAGTTGGGCTACATTGCTGATAAAATGGTAACCCGTCTATATGAAAATGGTAATTATATTTTCATGGAGGATTCAGATGGCGAACAATGTTTTTTTGTTCTTGAAGGTAGTGTGAAAGTTACAAGACTAAGTAAAGATGGTAGAGAGGTAATACTTGCAATGCTTAATGAGGGTGATTTTTTTGGTGAAATGTCTCTACTAGATGGAGAATCACGGTCCGCAAATGTCATTGCTTTGGAAAAGACTCAAGTCCTGACACTAGACAGAGAAGATTTTTTAGTCGTATTACATGATTATCCTCAGATTGCTATTCAATTATTAAAAGAAATGGCTGGACGCATTAGAAAGAGTGATAGACAAATAACCAGCTTATCGTTAAGTGATGCAGAAAAGCGAATTGCTCTTTGCATCATAAGATTTGCAGATGAACAAGGGAAAATCAAAAATGGACAGGTAAGCATTCCTAAAATTCCCATTCAGCAAGATATTGCTAATATGGCAGGTACATCTAGAGAGACTGTCTCTAGGGCGTTAAGCATCTTGGAAAAAGAAAATTTTATTGAACGAGAAGGTAAAGAACTAATAATTCTTGACTATAAGAGTTTCATCAAGGAGTTTGATTCTTAAATGATTCATTCCCTTATCCAGGGTGTTATCAATAATGACCATGGATCGATATCAAAGGCAATTACTATCATAGAGAATGATGAATCCAATTCAAAATCACTGTTAGATTCACTATACCCCGCATCAATTAGAACAAAAAGAATAGGTATTACAGGTCCTCCTGGTGCCGGTAAAAGTACTATCACAAATGCAATCATTGAACTCATTATACAAAACAATGAATCCGTTGGAGTTATAGCCGTCGATCCTACGAGTCCATTTACAGGAGGTTCATTATTAGGTGATAGAGTAAGAATGAATAAATACCCTTGGGATGATAGAGTTTATGTTCGTAGCATGGCAAGCAATGGTGACTTAGGAGGTATTGCAAGAAAAACGCAAGATGTAGGGGACATATTATCTGCTAGTGGAAAAGACTATGTGATATATGAAACTGTAGGTGTTGGGCAAAACGAACATGATATAGCGAAGGCTGCTGATGTTTGTATTGTGGTTCTAGTACCAGAATCAGGAGATGAGGTTCAGATGATGAAAGCCGGATTGATTGAAATTGCAGATATTTTTGTGATAAATAAATCTGACCGGGACGGTGCAAAAAGATTATCTACGATGCTAAAAAATATTTTGCATTTTTTCCCTTCTAATCAAAAACTTGAACCACCAATATTTAATACAATTGGAACCCAAAAAGAAGGAATTCGTGAATTGTTTTCAGGTATCGAATCTCATATTGGTAAAATGTCTCAAGAAGGATACTTAGATAGAAAACGATTGGAGAGATTTAGACAGCGCGTTGGTATCCTAGTAAGAGAAGAATTAGAAAAATCATTTTGGTCATCTGAAAAAATTAATCTCCTAAAAAGCCTAACCAAAAAAATAAATCAAATTTCTAAAGTGCCACATTCAATGGCAAAAAAATTATTGGATGATTCCAAGAATGGGGAATGATGATGCATCGGAAATGGGGTTTTTAGATCATCTTGAGGAACTTAGATGGAGGCTAGTTAGATCTCTGGTTGCAATAATAATTTTCTCGATTTTATCTTTTGGATATATTGATAAAATTTTAGTATTTCTACTATTTCCTACAACAAAAACTAGTAATCCAATAGTTTTACAATCTTTGCAGGTCCAAAGTATGTTTTTGATAAAATGGTTCATATCATTTATTTCTGGATTTATAATTTCATTACCATATTTAATGTACCAGTTATGGAGTTTTGTCGCACCCGGCTTAAAAGTTAATGAAAAGCAATTTGCTTTGCCTTTTGTTTTCTTTGCTTTCACATCTTTTGTTTCTGGTATAATATTCGGTTATTTAGTTTTGATTCCATTCTCCTTAGAATTTTTTAGTGGGATAGCTGCTCCTCATGTTGAAAATAATTTTTCGATTCAATATTATTTCAGTTTTTTAACTTGGTTGTTGATGGGTTCAGGACTGATATTTCAACTTCCCGTTGTTTCGCTTTTATTATCCGCAATTGGTGTTTTGACGCCTGCATTTATGAGGCATTATAGAAAACATTCTTTAGTGGTTATTATGATTTTATCATCATTTATTACCCCACCTGATCCAATATCTATGTTGATAATGTCAATACCATTAGTCTTGTTATATGAAATTAGCATAGGTGTTTCTTGGTTAGTAAATAAGAGAAAAGCTAATTGAATATCATAAAGTTATAAGAGTATTTTTTATTACTATGCATCAAGATTTAATTACATTAAAAAAAATTTGTAAGCCAATAGAGAACGACTTAAAAGAATTCCAATTAGAGTTTGATAATGCTCTGAGTTCAGAGGTACGTCTAATTAATTCAATCTCAAAATATATCATCAAGAACAGAGGCAAGAATATTCGTCCTATTCTCACTATACTATCCTCAAGACTTTGTGGAGAACCTACCCCAAACAGCTATCGAGCAGCAGCAATGATGGAATTATTACACATTGCAACTTTAATTCATGATGATGTGGTTGACGATGCTACTTTGAGGAGGGGCAGACCATCGATAAATAAGGTTTGGAAGAATAAGCTATCAGTTTTAATGGGAGATTTTATTTTGAGTAAAGCTTTAATTAATATGGTTCGATTAAATGATTTTGATGCATTAAAACAAATATCAACCACAGCAGAAAAATTAAGTGCAGGTGAGATTCTTCAAATTGAGAAAAGTATTACACGAACAATGACAGAAAGTATTTATTTTGACATGATTAATCAAAAAACTGCATCATTGATTGCTACAAGCTGCGAGTTAGGTGCGATTACGACATCCAAATTAGAAGAAGATAGGCAGTCTACTCACTCATTTGGACAATATTTAGGTATGGCATTCCAAATAAAAGATGATTTATTTGATATCTTAGGGAATGAAAGCGATACGGGAAAAAATAGTGGAGGAGATGTAAAAAAAAATATGTGGACCCTTCCGCTTATATTTTCAAAAAATAATATGACGCGATCACAGTATCGATTATTAAATAAACTTTTAAATAAAAAAAGAAAAGATGGGCATATACTAAAAAAAATACATCATATGGTAGAAGAAACTGGCGGTATTGATTATGCTAAAAATAAGCTTGATGATTTTTCAAACAGAGCAATTGATTCTATCTCATCTTATCCTAATTCAGTCATTAAGCAATCTCTGGTTGATCTCGTATGGTTTAACGTTAATCGAGTTAAATAAAAATGAATGTTGAAAAAATTTTGATTGTCAGGTTTAGTTCGATTGGTGATATAGTATTAGCCACATCTCCGTTAAGAACTATCAGAACATTATACCCTAATGCACAGATATCCTTTTTGACGCTTGAGAAATTTGCTCCATTATTGGAATTTCATCCTGACATTGATTGCTTATTATCAATAAATCATAAAGCATCTATGAAATATATATGGGAATACGGGAAGTATATTGTTAAAAATAAATATGATATAATTTATGATTTGCATAATTCAATACGCTCTAACATGATAATTTCCCAATCAAGAAAAAGTATTATACACCAATTAAAAAAACCAAGGCTTAAACGAGCTTTATTATTTTATCTTCATACCAATTTATTTGAGAAAGGATTTAACACTCGATTTATGTACCATCAATACCTTGGAATAAACTTGAATGAAAATAGGACCATACCAGAAACATATTTATCGGTTAGCCAATTTGAAAAACAAAAAGCTAAGCAAAGATTATTAAGATTAGGAATCATAGATGATTATATAGTAGTCATTCCCGGTGCTGCTTGGCACCAAAAACAATGGGAAGCAAAAAAATATGTTAAGACACTAAATGAAATTGGAATGCCAAGTGTTTTAGTTGGGTCGAAAATGGATATAATTTGTGATGAAATCGGTAATAGTTTAGATAATGCGATTAATATTTCAGGTAAGACAGATATCAGAGAGGCTTTGGCAATCATAGCCAATGCGAAATATGTTTTAGGGAGCGATACAGGTCTTGTTCATGCAGCTGAAGCTATGAAAAAAAAAGTAACGATCATATTGGGTCCCACATCATCTGAAACCGGAGCAGATGTAATCCATCCTGATTCAAAATTAGTAGAAAAGGATATATGGTGTAGACCATGCTCCCAAAATGGAAGTTTTCCTTGCTACAGAAAGAAACAGTATTGTATGGATAATATTGAGCCAGAAGATGTACTCAGACAGATGCAGATAGAATCGCATTGATGAAATTATTTTTCATTATTTTCTATAATTGCTTTCTTTATCCAGTTCTTTTTTTAATCGCTTTATTTGCGTCACTATTTAATGAGAAATTAAGAGAATCATTAATCGGGAGATTTCGGTCGAAAAATAAATTAAAAAATTACTTCAATAAAACTAATCCAAATGCAAATATATATTGGTTTCACGTAGCTAGTCTTGGCGAGTATTACCAAGCATTACCAATTATGGAAAAGTTGAAGAAAATAGATAATGGTATCGAAAATATTGTAAGTTTTTCTTCACCATCTGGTTATGATAATTCTTATAGCTCTGCAATTAGTTTAAAGGTTTACATACCTCTAGACTTTTTTTGGAGTGTCTTATTTGCGATCAATATTATAAAACCAAAAAAAATTATATTTTCTTCATACGATTTGTGGCCCAACTTAGTTTGGGTAGCTGAGCATAAAGGAATTCACTCTAATTTGTTTGCAGCAAGATTTTCTGAAAAAAATCACGCTTCATGGTACCCTAAGAAATTATTTGCACGTTTAATCCATAGTTCATTGTCCTCAATATATGTGATTGATGAAAATGATTCTTACAATTTAAGTAAAATGATTGGAAAAAAAATTTCACCAATTATTAAAGTACATGGTAATCCACGCTATGATTATGTTCTAGAAAAATTATTATTCCCAAATGATAAGCACACAATGAATCTTTCAAAAAGAACAAAACGAATTATTATTGGTAGCATACACAAAGAAGAAGAACACATAATTATTCCAGCTTTAACCGAATTAATGGATTCTCACAAAGATCTTAAAATTCTTTATGTACCTCATGAGCCAACGACAAATGAAATAACTAGAGTCAAAGCAAAATTCAAAGAGATGAATTATGTAGGAAGTGTTTTTAGAAAAAAAACTGACATAAGTCTTCCTTCTGAGAGATTGGTTATTTTAGGAATTGTTGGTATTCTTTCAAAATTATATTGGGAGAGTATTATTGCCTATGTTGGAGGCGGATTTGGTCGTGGTATTCACAATGTTATGGAGCCTGCAGTCGCAGGCATACCGGTACTCTTTGGGCCAAAGCATAATCATGCGCACGAAGCTATAGAGCTAATTAGTAGCGGTGGTGGGTTTTGCGTAAAAAACAAATATGAATTTGTAAATCGAATGGAAAAACTTATCTTAGATGAAAAATACCTTAGAATATCTGGTCATGCAGCATCACATGTCATTTTTAAAAATCAAGGCTCAGCTGATAAAATCGTTAACGGGATTTTAAATGATTGAAATTTCAGGAACAATTCACTTTAAAAAATTCAAATCAAATAAACAAATGTACAGTTTTATTAAAGGAATTAATATTATTTACGGTGAGAGTGGGTCAGGGAAAAGTCTCCTTTTAGATTTTTTACAAGGGAAGGATATCAAGAAAAAAGATTTAAATTTTCATATTGAAATGGATAAATGCGGTTTGCAAACATATCGAGTTTATCAAAATCCTGACAATCAAATTATTGCATCTACTATCGGAAATGAAATTACATTTTCTGGAGAATGTATTCAACTTGAGCCCAATGAGCTTAAAAATATTTTAGACAATGGTTTAGAATTCTTACCTGAATATATTAATCCTGATATGAATCCAGGCTATTTATCCGGTGGCGAAAAAGAACAACTCAATCTCATAACAGCTTTGCAATCAAATCGTGAAGTGATTTTAATTGATGATGGTTTATCCTTCCTTTCTGATGAAAATAAGAAAGACTATGTAAATACAATTCGGGAATGTGCAGAAAAATCAAATGCTATAATCATATGGGCTACTTCTTTAAAAGAAGATCTCGAATATGGTGATGCCAAATGGGAGATGACACTGAATTCATTAAATCAAATCACAACCTTCATTCCAAGTAAATATGATAACATAATAATACCAAAGGGGTTACTATGCTTAAGTATAGAAGGTTTAGTTTTTAAATATCAAAATTCTCGCAATATCTTTAATAATTATAGTTTGAAAATATCAAATGTCAGATCGCTTGGATTAGTGGGGGATAATGGTTCTGGAAAAACAACTTTAGCTGGGTTGCTTTTTTATGACCTTGAACCATCAGATGGGAAAGTAAATGTGAGTGTGGATATAGATTACAAACCTACTATAGGTTATGTAGATCAATTTCCGGAGAACTTGATTCTACTCAAAACAGTAAATGAATTTTTCATTGATCTTAAGAATAATGAAATTTTTGATGAAGATTTGGATAATACCTTTAAAAAATGCTTAAAAAGATTTGGTATACAATGGGAGCAGATTGAAGATAAAAAAGCAATAGACCTCCCATGGGCATTGTTAAGAATATTCTTGATTGTATTATTTACACATTGTCGTTTTAAAATTTTAATATTAGACGAACCAACTTTTGGATTGGGATGGAATCAAAAGAAAAAGTTAAGATTATATCTTAGTGAATGTATGAGACACTATCATATGATTATTGTTTCACATGATAGAGATTTTATAATCAATACTTGTGACCAAGTTGTAGATTTAGATACTAAGAATTATGAGAAAGTAAATTTTGAATCAGAAAAAAAAATTAACGTTCAAAGATAGGATTATAAGTGACCCTACTAGGGTCTTAACACTTGCAAATTTAATTAGTTTATTCAGAGCATTCTCTGCGATTCCTATTATCTATTCAATGGCCTATCCTAAATGGAACTGGATTACAGGTATATTAATTCTCATAGCAATACTCTCAGATGCTTTAGATGGTTATTTTGCAAGAAGAGCACATGCAGTAACGCACTTTGGCAAATGGATCGACCCAGCTGCAGATTTCATTGTTATTATTTCTGTTCTAGTCTATCTAGTTGGAACAAATAGATTTCCAGAATGGTTCTTTTACTTTTATTTATTTAGGCATATGGTTATTGCTTCTTTCGCAATTTATTGTATGAACTATGGCTATATGCTTTTACATGCAAATTGGTGGGGTAAATGGGCAACAGGCATAACTGCTTTGGGGGTTTTTTTACATATATTTGAATTTACTGCACTGCCTTGGCTGAAAATGACGTCTATATATGCAGCTTCCATATTACTGCTAATTAGTATGGTACAATATTTAAGTGATTTCATAGAGTCAATTAGAGATAAAAGAAATGATTAATAATATTTTTAATGCTCTTAAAACTTCGAGGATTGGTATGAAATCCTTATTAGATAGACTATCAAAAAAAAATATATCTGATAATGAGCTAGAGCAACTTGAGGAGCAGTTATTTCTATCTGATATAGGATATGATTTAGTCAATAAAATTATTGACATAGCAAGGACGTATCCAGCAGATGGCTTTAAAGATAAAATTAGAAAAGAATTGCAATCACTTCTGCCCAAACTTAATGATGTAAATATAGAAAAATTACCAACGATAAATTTAATTGTAGGTGTCAATGGCTCTGGTAAAACAACTTCTGCAGCAAAACTTTCTTACTTTTATAAAAGTTTAGGATATGATGTCACACTTGTCGCTGCAGATACATATAGAGCAGCAGCAGTGGAACAATTAAAGATTTGGAGTGAGAAAGCCAAAACTAAATTAGTTTATAATAAAAAAACAAAAGATCCAGCCTCAATTGTTTTTGATGGTTTGGAATCTGCAGATGCAAATAAATCTGATTTAGTAATAATTGACACTGCTGGTCGTATTCAAACAAATAAAAATCTCATGCAAGAGTTAGACAAAATATATAGAATAATAGATAAACGGTTTTCACATTTTGATTTATCTTCATTTATAACTTTAGATTCAACAGTTGGTCAAAACACAATCTCCCAAGCTAAGGAATTCAATGAATATTGTAATCTAGATGGTGCAATATTGACAAAACTTGATGGTACTGCTAAAGGGGGATTTGTTTTTCCCCTATTTAATCAACTAAAAATCCCAGTTAAATTCGTTGGCGTTGGTGAAAAGTTAACTGACCTTGAAACATTTGACCCAGAAGCTTACATCAATGGTTTATTGGGATAAAATTTGTAGTTTTTATTATTATGGAAAATAAAAAGACAATTAACTTGATAAGCTTAGGATGTGCAAAAAACCTGGTAGATTCTGAAATATTATTAGGTGGGTTAAATAAATCGGGATTAAATATTACAAAGAATATTGAAAAAGCTGATACTGTAGTCATTAATACTTGTGGTTTCCTTGATATTGCTCGGGAAGAATCAATAGATGTTATATTAAATGCGGCAGAACTGAAAAAAAAAGGCTCATTAAAGGAACTTGTTGTGATGGGATGCCTATCAGAGAGGTATCCAGACGAATTAGAGAAAGAACTTCCAGAAATTGATAGAATTTTTGGAAGTAACGATCACAATCAAATCGTTTCTTTCTTAACCGGAAAAGATTTTGCTAAAGATGACCCGCTTTTCTTTCGTTCTCTATTAACACCAAGGCATTATGCGTATCTTAAGATAGCAGAAGGTTGTGATAATGGATGCTCATTTTGCAGTATACCTCTGATGCGTGGTCTTCAAAAGAGCAGAACTATATCATCCATCATCTCAGAGGCAGAAAATTTAATTCATAAGGGCACTAAAGAATTACTTATTATCGCACAGGACTCTACATCATATGGGTGGGATTTGAAAAAAAAAGTTTACCTTAGTGACCTGCTTTATGAATTGAATAAATTAGATGGCATTGATTGGATAAAAATACACTATGCACACCCTGCACACTTATCTCAACGCATTATAGATGCCATAGCTAAATGTGATAAGGTATGTAATTATTTAGATATGCCAATACAACATTCGTCAGATGATATTTTAAAATCGATGAAAAGAGGTCTTGGAAAAGAAGGAATAATAAACCGCATATCTAGGTTGCGAAACGCTGTACCCGACATTGCTTTAAGAACTACCCTCATTGTTGGGTATCCAGGTGAAACTGAAGAAAATTTTGAAGAATTAAAAGAGTTTATCAAAGATACACGTTTTGATAGGTTAGGTGTTTTTACATATTCTGAGGAGGATGGTACCTCCGCAGCAAATTTGAATGATGATATACCTAGGCAAATAAAAGATCAGAGGAAGAATGAGATTCTGGAATTGCAGCATGAGATTAGTCTTGAAAATAACGAAGCGTTTGTTGGTGAAACATTAAAAGTAATTGTGGATAAATCTGGCGAAAGTATATCAGTTGGCCGTTCTGAATTTGATTCACCAGACATTGACAATATTGTCCATATTAATGGTAAAGTGCAGAAAGGCGAGTTTTGCAATGTGCAAATAACTGAAGTAAATGAATATGAATTGATTGGTGATGTTGTTCTTTGATTAAGTATGTTAGGTCTTAAAGACAAAAAAAGAATTTGTGAAGTATCTGATTTATTATACAATACAAGTAGAAGGATAAAAATATTACGTTTTTTAAACTGGCCCGAATCAATCAAATATGAATTTTTTCAATCTGGGTTTGAGAAATTGCCAGTGGTGGAATATCCTAAGTTTGATGATAAAGAGATAAGGTCTGAATTAAAGACAGCTAGATTGAAACTTGGAGATCTTCCTTTTGATGATTGGTTAAGAGAGAAATCCTATGATATAGAATCAGGTTTGGATTTGATTACTTCTTGCGGGAATAGCGAATTTTTTGAACACTCTTCAAAAATTTATGGAACCCCAACAGATAGGCTAAAGGATGGAAAAACCACTCCATTAGAGATTGCAACTAATTTTGCTCATATTATAGAAAAGCAATCTCAGGCAAAGCAAGAAAGTAATAATTTTATGAGTTCGGGCTATGTAAGAAATCAGATTGAAAAAAAAATTAAAGAATTTTTTAATGACCGATGTCCCAAAGTAGTAATTGCAAAAGACATTACTGCTAGGGCAACCGCAACATCAAAGACAATTAAAATTAGAGAAAATGCAAATTTTACACAAAATGATATTGAACAACTTATTAACCATGAGGCATATACACATGTAGCAACGACATTAAACGGTCGTATGCAAAATGATGTAAAAATTCTTGGTGCTAATTATGCTACTCTTACAAAGACTCAAGAGGGTCTTGCAGTATTTTCAGAATTTATTTCTGGGTGTATGGATTTTAGAAGAATGTGCCGAATAATGGATCGGGTAAATGGCATACAAATGGCAATTGGGGGAGCGAATTTTATTGAAGTTTTTCGTTATTTTTTAACCAAGACTGATATTAAAACGGAAGCATATGAAAGTACGCGAAGAATTTTTAGAGGCGGTGTCATTACAGGGTGCTATCCTTTTACAAAGGACATAGTATATCTTGACGGGCTTGTACGAGTACACAACTTTTTGAGAGCTATTGTTGTAAATGGAAAATATGATGTTTTAAATCTACTGTTTTGTGGGAAAATTGATTTAAAGGATATTCCCGTAATATCAGAGATGAAAAAAGAAGGTTTAATTAAAAACCCTAAATTCATACCGAAATGGTTAAAGAACAAAAACAATCTCATAAGCTATTTTTCATTATCCATATTTTCAGGAGAAATAAATTATCAAAAATCTGATAATTATTATCAAAAATTATTATCTTAGATAATTAAAAAATGAAAAAAATTATCTTTGGAAGCAATACAAGTCTATTAATTACTCAAAGTAAAGATTTTATTTTCTTAATCATATCTTGATATTCTTTCTCTTCGAACAGTCTTGTCAGAAAAACAATTTTACCATCTTTATCAATTACAATGTTCCTGGTCACACCAGAATTTTTATCAGCAAACAGCCCAAAAATATTGGCTTCTGGGTCAAGTGCCATTGGATAAGTCGTACCCATCTCTTTTTGAAATTTTATTACAGTATCTAAAGGCTCATCTCTATCTACACCGATTAATACGAGTCCTCTATTCTTATATGCTTGCCACACATCTTTTTCAAGATGAGGCATTTCTAATCTACATACTGAGCACCAACTTGCAGTGAATTGAAGAACTACGACATTTCCTTTAAGATCAGATAATTTTACCTTTTCTCCAGAAATATATTGCATAGTGAAATCTGGTGCCATCTCACCCACACCTACCACATAGCCTCGTTCATCGGCCCCTCTTTTATTAACCATATCAATAAATGGTTGGCTTCCTTTTCTGAGTTTCCGATCTTTAGTTACAGGGTCAACCTCATAGAGACCAAATTTCATACTGTAGCCCTCAGCCCATTCAAAATTATCCATCAGGCTCCAATAGAAATAACCTAGGATTTCGATCTTTTCTTTTATAGCCTGATTCATTGCATACAGGTACCGCTCTATAAAGAGAGGGCGGATATTGTCGGTGTTGTCTGCTAGGCCGTTCTCAGTCACATAAATCGGAACTCCTAATTTGCTGATAGTTTTTAGTGCCCTGTAAAATCCTTCTGCATATAGCGGGTATCCCATATCTGTCATAATATCCTGTTCTCTGGTATCAAAAACAAAAGGTTCTGCCGGGTTAATCCTGCCCCTGACATGCATTCTAGAGTAATAATTTAATCCAATGAAATCAAGAGAGCCTGGTGCATTTGGGTTTGACATTTCATTGTCAACCATGCCAGGCATATAGAATGATGAATTTCCAGTACTCAAGAACTCTAAAGGTGCATTTGTATAGACATCATTTAGTATTTTACTGAAGGCCCAGTCCAAAAGGTGCCACCTTCGATGGGGGTCAAACTGAAATATGTTCTTTACAAGTCCAATTTGGTTTTCTTCTGCTCCTGGAATAGATTTTAGTTTGTGATAGGTCCTCACATGGGCATTGAGCATATTTTCTAATACTGTTCCCGCGAGGACGGGATCTTTCTTTCCAGGTGGGAAGATTCCATTAAAGTAACCCTGAGCAACAAAGACAGACGGCTCGTTGAATGTGCACCATATCGGTACAAGATTCATTAGTTCATTAAAAACTAGTTCTGAGAATTGAATGAAATGGTCAATATTCTCCTCATTTTCAAATGCTCCCATATTTTCAAACCAAATGGGGTGGGTGAAATGATGTAGGGTTACCACTGGAGTTATACCACCATTTAACAATGCTTTGCACATTTTGCGATAGTGAGATAATGCCTCTAAGTCATAGAATCCTTTTTGTGGCTCGATTCGGGACCATTCAATTGAGAATCTGTAATGATTGACACCCAAATCCTTCATGAGAATAATATCTTCAAGGTATCGATTCCAATGGTCCGCTGCTATACCAGAACTATCATTATCATGTATTCTAGAGACACCTTGGTCATCGACAGATCTCTCCCAGACATACCAATTATTGTTTGTATTATTTCCTTCAACCTGGTGGGCTGCTGTTGCAGTTCCCCAGGCAAAGTTTAAGGGAAAGTGGATGTCACTAGTCTTTATGTTGTCCCAGTCCCATTCGATATCAGGATATGTTTGTGATAGATAGATTACACTTCCTATCCATCCGATAAGAAAAGTGCCTAAAAAGAGAGTGAGAACTTTCAAAAATGGTCTCAGGTCTCGTATCCTTGGTCTTTCATCCATTGATCATTTGGAAATTTGGTCATATAGTTTCTAATTCCATCAGGAAGTATCACTAAACATTTCTGATCATCGTTTAATTGAGCGGCACTTTTTAAGGCTGCGACCATGGCAGACCCAGATGATCCTCCACACATTAGACCCTCTTTTTGGATTAATTTACGGGCCATGATGAATGACTCCTCATCTTCTGTTTTTACATATTTATCTACAAGGGAGTTATCTAGTACATCGGGAAAGAAATCGTATCCGATTCCCTCTATTTGATAGGATTTAACTTCAGATCCACCTCCTAAGATTGAACCAATAGGATCGGCTCCAATAATAATTATCTCGGGTATTTCTTCCTTAAGTCGTTTTGCAACACCGGTGATTGTTCCACCAGTTCCTACACCCATAACCACCATATCAAGGTCCGTACCAAAGTCATCTAAAATCTCTTGTGCGGTTCCTTCGTAGTGAGCCTCAGGATTTGATGGGTTTGCGTATTGATCCAATATGTGAGAATCGGGTATCTCTTCTTGCAGTTTTTTTGCAACCCCAATATGGCTTTCAGGATCGTCAAATGCTGCTTCAGTTGGTGTACGCACTATATCTGCGCCCAATGCTTCTAATGCAATCTGTTTTTCGTTGCTCATCTTTTCTGGCAATGTAATAATGCATTTATAACCTTTAACTGCAGCAGCAAGCGCAATTCCTTGCCCTGTATTACCAGAGGTGGGTTCTATCAAAGTGTCTCCTGGTTTGATTCTACCAGATTTTTCTGCATCCTCAACCATTTTCCAACCAATTCTATCTTTGATGGAACCACCGGGATTCAAGAATTCACATTTGGAAAATAATTGACATTCAAGTTCCTTACCAATCTGTTGCACTTTTACAACAGGTGTTTTCCCAATAGTAGATAATATTGTTTCGTGTATCATTTTTCTAATCTAAAAAACTATCGTTTTGTAAAAAAATCAATACATAAATTATGGGACATCAATCAATCTTAACATGAAAAACATCAATGATAAATGAATCAAAAAAATTAGTTGGACCATTCTTAATCGATTTGAAGAATAGATTTAGGGATATTGCTGGTGAAGATCAACTCATAGATAAAACTGAGTTCAGAAACGGACTTGCTATTACTAACAATGAAATATCTGATAGATTATTTGAAATATTTGACCAAGATGATAGTGGTTCAATTGACTATGGTGAATTTATGTCCACCATTGAATCAATGATTGAAGGAACTGATCGCGAAAAAATCAAATTTGCCTTTCACCTTCATGATTTAGATAATAATGGATACATAGATCGAAATGAATTAAAAGTGCTTATCCAGCAGAGCTTTATTGAAAATAATCTTGATTATGATGAGTTTCAGCTTGACCTTCTTGTGGATGAGTTTTTTGTAAGAGCCGATAGAGATTTGAGTGGCACAATTGATTTTGGTGAATTTCTAGATATCGCTAAGGAATTTCCTGATTTTATGGAAGGTTTTGCAGTGAACCCATTACATTGGTTGATACCAGATCGATATCAAAATAAAGAAAACAAGTCTCAGAAGAAAAATACTACTTCTTTTGCTTCAAAAATACAGGTGCAAGACATTGGTGTATTTAAATGGTTGATGATACCTAGATTGATATTCATTTATAATATATTGATAAATAGAAAAAAGAATCGTACCAATGTAGGCCTGCATTCAATAAGACTGTTGCCCTCTAAGGTACTGGAACTTACAATATCGACTCCAAAAGAAATGCTTTTTGATCCTGGAGATTATTTGTATATCAATTGTAAAGAAATATCATCGATTCAATGGTACCCGTTTAATATTATAAATAGAACTGAAGAAGGTGATCTCGTGTTGCATGTTAAATCAAATAATGTTTGGTCAAATAAGCTATATGATCAAACATTAGAAATAATAGGTAAAGATAATAAATTAGATTGGTCAATAAGAATTGATGGACCATATGGGTCGTCCAGTCGAGAGATTCTGCACACAGAGCATGCAATATTAGTTGGAGCTGGATTTGGTATATCTAAAATAGCGCCGGTCCTGCAAGATATTGTATTGAAGTTAAAAAATGGAGAAAGTAAGAAGCAGTTGAAAAAAGTAGATCTTTTTTGGTTAATTGAAGATAAAACCTATTTTGAATGGTTTACTAAGATGTTAAGTGATTTAGAGGATGATAAGTCACCACAGTTCTTTAATTATCACATTTTCTTTTTAGATAGAACTCCAGAAGAAATTTCCAGTAAAATGATGTACATATCAACTGATGTGTTAAAAAACGATACAAATATAGACTTAGTTGATAATTTGTGGAGTAGAACTAAATTTGGCATGCCTGAATGGAAACAAGAAATAGCTCGCATATGTTCCGGTGATAATGAATTAATTAAGAAAGTTTTTTATAGTGGACCATCCCGTTTTGTCGGTAGATTAAAAAAGGAATTGAAGCAACTGAGAATTCCGTTTAAAAAAGGATCATTTTAGGGGATATACATATGGTTGGAGGAGTGCTAATGACCCCTCCAACCATTTCTTATTGTTTAGCTTACCTTTATGTCTATCTGCTTAGCTTTAGCAATCTCTGTTTTTGGCAATTCTACATTAAGAATCCCATCTTTGAAATTGGCTTTTACTTTATTTTCTAATATGCATTCAGGTAAAGTAAATGACCGGGAAAATGTTCCTCTAGATCTTTCTTTATAATGATAAATATCACTCTCATCATCAGACATACTTTCCCTTACTCCAGATATGGTTAGAACATCTTCGTTTATACTTACGGTGATGTTTTTTTTCTTAACTCCTGGAATATCACAAGTTAAAGTAAATGACGTATCACTTTCTTTAATGTCAACATCCATAGAATGACCTGTATTTTCATTTAAATAATAGTTCAAATCATCATTAAAAATTGAATTGAATATATTATCCATTCCATTGAAAACGTTTGCCGGTTTTGGTGACCATTTGATTAGTGTCATTTTTGACTCCTTTTTTTAGTTTTTTAATTTCACTTAAGATATGTCAAAAACAATACCAATTACGATTAGAATACATAATTTCATAAAAAATGCCAAAATGGCACTAAATGCCTAAAATTACGTTTTGAAGGATGTCAAATTGACTTAATTGTTAGTGGTGGAGCTTATATTGAAAATTATAACTAAATTTGTATCATTGGATAATGTATGATTAAATATTTAATTTTCATGGTATTTTAAATTATTGTCTATTAATTCTGGAGATATGTAAAATGAAAATTAATGTTGATCTAAAAGATTTACTCAGTGCTGTTGATGTCCCTGCTCAGTGGGTAGGTATCAGGGAGGTTTATGAGGCTCATACACCAAGGATGATTCGTGATGGTGTGCCGGTTGCAAATTCAAGAACTTCAACACATGGTGTTATGGTCGAAGTTCTTGTCGATGGGCAATTTGGTTATTATGGTACTCCAGACATGACTGCAGTAGGAGTATCAAGTGCTGCTCAGAGGGCATATCAGCAAGCAAAAATAGCCTCTAGAAATTCCATTTACAGTTTTGACGAATCAGCAAGACCAAAATATTGTGGCAATTACAAGTCACCTTTTTCAAAAGACCGTAATTCACTCTCTGCAGGAAATTTGAATGAAATTCTTTTACAGGCATACAATAATTTAAAAATATCAGATAAAATTGTTAGTGCTTCTTCACTTTGTCAAATTATTGAATCCTCTTTTAAATTTGTAAGCTCTAACGGTAGTGACATAATGCAGGATTTTTTAATGCTAGAATTTGATCTTAGTGCAACAGCTGTTGATGGCACAAATCAACAAACTCGGACCTTTGGGGGAATGCGTGGCACCTGTAGGCAAATGGGACTAGAATTTTTTGATAAATATGAGATAATGGCAAATGCAAACCGCATAGGAGAACAAGCTCTAGAATTATTGCACGCTGAGGACTGTCCGACCGGTGAGATGGATATTGTTATAGCACCTGATCAGATGATGCTACAAATTCATGAAAGTATTGGACATGCTCTTGAAGTTGATAGAATCTTGGGTGATGAGAGAAACTATGCTGGTTGGAGTTTTGTTAAACTAGAAGACTTTGGTAGTCTCCAATACGGAAGTGAATTAATGAACATAACTTTTGATCCTACTCTTGAATCTGAATTTGCATCTTATGCATACGATGATGGGGGGTTAAAGGCTACAAAAGAGTATCTCATCAAGGAGGGATTACTTGTCAGAGGTTTAGGTGGAAAAGAGAGCCAGATTCGCTCTGGTCTAGAAGGAGTCGCAAATTTTAGATCAAGTGGATGGAACAGGGCACCCATTGATAGAATGGCAAATATCAACCTAGAACCTGGAGATTCAAGTTTTAATGAATTGATTGAGCAAGTACAGAATGGGGTATATATGGAGAGTAATAAATCTTGGTCGATCGATGACTACAGAAATAAATTTCAATTTGGTTGCGAATATGGAAAACTTATAGAAAATGGGAAACTTACGAAAACTGTTAAGAATCCTAATTACAGAGGGATATCCACTCCCTTTTGGAATAGTTTAAAAGGTGTAGGGAATTTTGATACCTATGGTGTATATGGCACGCCAAATTGTGGGAAAGGAGAACCTAATCAGGTAATACGTGTAGGCCATGCCTCACCCGCTTGTTTGTTCAATAATGTTCAAGTTTTTGGAGGAGTCTAGAATGGAAAAAACATTCAATACTTTATGTGCATCACTCTTTTCTACATTAGGCAGTGAAGAAAACCTTGTTCTCTCCCTAAGTGGAGAAAATAGCCAATTCGTACGATTCAATAATGCAACAGTTCGTCAAACTGGACTAGTCGATGATGCAGATCTTAGCTTTAAATTCATTTCAAATGGCCGAACGTGCAACGGAGGCATTACCATTTCGGGTAATAGTAAATTAGACCTAAAAAGAGGGCTTGATGAAATAGAGAGGATGCGAGCAGAGTCAAAAGAAATTCCAGAAGACCCATTTCTTGTTATGCCAACTGACTCTGGTTCTAGTCATGAGATAAAAAAAGCTAATGGGTTAGCTTTTACGGATGCAGTAGATGCGATTCTTCCAGCCATGAAAGGTACTGATTTCGTAGGCATACTAGCCAATGGGAAAATCTATCGAGGAAGTGCAAATAACTTAGGACAGAAGCACTGGTTTGAGACTGAATCATTTTGTTTGGATTATTCATTGGTTACTCCTGAGCATCAGATGGTAAAAGGTTGCTTTGCAGGTAGTGACTGGAATCAAGATGAATATGAGAACTATGTTAACCAAAGTAAGAAAAAACTTTCTCTAATGCAGAAAAAACCTATGAAAGTTGATACTGGTGAGTATAGGACCTGGTTTGAAGCTGCAGCTGTTGCAGACTTCTTAGGAATGTTTTCATGGAATGGTATAAGCGAGGCATCTCTAAGACAGGGTTGCAGTGGTTTTGGGAAGATGAGGAATGAAGATGCTAGACTCTCCTCTAAATTTTCTATCATTGAAGATTTTTCTCCTGGTTTTTGTCCGAAATTCAATTCTAATGGTGAGGTATCCCCAGATTCCATTTCTTTGATAGAGAACGGAATGCTTAAGAATACACTAGTCAGTTCAAGAACGGCCAAAGAATATGGGGTCACATCTAATTTTGCTGAAGGAGGAGAATATCTTCGATCTCCCCGTATGTCTCCAGGGAAATTGAACCAAGAAAATGTCATCGAAGAATTAGATAGAGGTCTATACCTTTCGAATATTCATTATCTCAATTGGAGTGATAATGCAGGAGGCCGGATTACTGGCTTGACAAGGTATGCTTGCTTCTGGGTTGAAGGTGGTGAAATAGTTGCGCCAATTCAGACTATGAGATTTGATGATTCTTTCTATCGATTTTTTGGAGAACAATTACTTGATATTGAAGACAAGCTAACCATCGTACCAGAAGTTTCAACATATGGTCAACGTTCTCTAGGTGCAACAACATGCCCTGGCATTCTTGTTGACTCTTTCGCTCTTACACTGTAGAAAATGGATCTGTCCGGTACAGCTCTTTTTATTTTTGGGTTCATTCTTGGTGGAGGATTTATTTGGTTCATGCGGCAAAAGGGTGTGGACTCCATTCAAAAGAATCAAGAAGAACTCAAGCAAGAGTTTGAGAATATATCTAATAAAGTATTCCTTGATAATCAGACTCAATTTCTTAGCTTGGCTAAAACTGAGTTTGAGCAACTGAATAAAGACTCTGCAAAAGAGTTGGATGGAAAAAAGGAATTGATCGATCTGACCTTAAAGGAGATGAAGGAAAATCTTGATAATTTGTCCAAAAACACGATTGCATTGGAGGGTCAGATGAAAGAGTCGAAAGAAAGTGTTGGGAAATTAACAGACACAACATCCCAGCTTCGTCAGATTTTATCAAGCTCGCAAGCCCGTGGACAATGGGGTGAGCGTATGGTCAAGGATATTTTAGACTTCATTGGTCTGGTTGAGGGAATAAATTACACCCAGCAGTCCCAGATGTCAGATGGCAGAGATCGACCAGACTTTACTTTTCTTTTGCCTGATGAAAAAGTAATAAATATGGATGTGAAATTTCCTCTGGCGCATTATGAGAAATACATTGCCGCTGATACTGACTCCGAAAAAGAGGTTGAAAAAAAAGCATTCCTAACTGATGTTAGAAATCGTGTCAATGAAGTCTCAAAACGAGGATACATCGATCCCAAAGGAAGTACGGTCGACTATGTTCTATTGTTCATCCCCAATGAGGGAATCTATGCATTTTTGAACCAAGAAGATCACAACCTCATAGATTTTTCATTGGGCAAAAAGATCTTACTCTGCTCGCCGGTGACATTGTATGCCATCCTATCATTAATACGCCAGGCGGTATCTAATTTTGCTATGGAAAAGAAAGCAGGAGATATGCAGGAACTAGTAGGAGTCTTTAAGAAACAGTGGGATATGTTCACCGGGAAGGTTGAGTCCATGGGTAAGTCTTTAAATGCTCTCTCAAATCATTATGAGGATCTCAAGGGACCTAGGTTAAGAGAGCTTGAAAAACCTATGGAAAAGATATCTGAACTACAATTAGGCAAAGACCAGCTAGAAAAAGGCGTGCAAATTGAAAAATAATCTTCTTGTTTTAAATATCATTACTCTTTTTATAGCATCATGCGTTGGGCCTCCTGATTATTCAGATGGCCTTTTAGAAAATGTTCCAGCCATAGTAAATGAAAATGATTATTTCTCATTATCCTTGCTTGGAGATAAATATACAGAAAAGAGTGAGTGGAATCTTGATTTAGATGTAACTTCACTAGACAAGATATTGACCACAATGGTCGTGAAAGATCTTGCCATCGGTGCATCTGATTCTACCTACCTATTTCTGGTTGATGAGCAAGGAGATACGATGTTTAGTGCAGGACTGTTTTCAGAATTAGTTGACACAAGTCAGGATTCAATCATTGTAATAGGGTCTCCGAAAAAAGTTATCCTAGATTCAGATAATTTCTCTGGAAGGCTTGAATATCAAATAATTAAAACAGTAGAATAAAAGATATCAATGATTTTAAGCAAAGGCTCTTCATTTATGTGCCTTCCTGCTATTATTGTTCCCATGCTGGACATGCCAAGTTCTTATAATCACACCAATCACAATGTTTTCCTGTTTTAGCATCGAATTCCTTTTTTCTTATCCCTGCTGCTACTTGAATTATTTTTTCCTTTGCTTCACCGATTTGATCAGTTGTGAATGAATGACTTCGTATTGGTTTTTCTTTCTCTCTTAAAAAGTATAGTGATGCTGAGACAGGTAAACCTCCAATCTGTTTATCATCAAGTTGTTCAAGGTACATGGAGTAAACAGCCAACTGGAGGCTCGATTTTGCAGATGAAGGAGTTTTGCTTGTCTTATAGTCCAATATGGCCAAGCCTTCTTTCGTATCATCAATCCTATCTATTGCACCTCTAATTGTAATCGGTCCAATCTCAAAAGCAAATTGTTCCTCAATTCTAAGTACGTTTGGAGGGTCTATGGATATTAGCCTCTGATAACGTTCTAAAATGTCTTGACCTTGCTCTTTGAACTTTTCCTCTCTAACAGCATAATCAAATTCCCCTTTTTTCCATTCTTCATCCAACAGACGTAGTATTCGTTCTTTACTAAGTTCTTTATCAGACTCATGGAATCTCTGTAGTACAGTATGTATGATATTTCCAAATACTAGTTCTGGTTTTTTTGCAGTTTGTGGAATACCATCGATTTGGCCGAGTCTAAATTTCAATGGGCAATTCTCATATGTATCGATTGCGCTGGCAGAAAGGTTGATCCTATCAGCAATTGGAGGTTCAAAATCTTTTTGAAGATATAACTTTAATTCATTCTCCCAGTCTGAATCTCCTAGGCTGATAGGTTGTCCTCTTTCATGCTTATGAATAATTTTAAGGGCTTTGCCATATTCATTGACCTGATCATATGCTTCTCTGGATAATGCTTTTTGGATATACTGTTCATATTTGGTCTTCAGATCTGAATGCGTTCTGGGATTGGTATTGGGTTTTATCATAGTCTGATCCTCCATTAATGTATCTGATAGTTCTTTGATGAAAGGTGATGTAGCCTTTTTAGGAACCAACAGATAGAGTTTTTCTTTTGCTCGGGTAACTGCTACATAAAATAAGCGCCTTTCTTCATTGATGTGGTGTTCCTTTGGTGATATATCTGCATCCTGTTCATATTGGAGCCATATGTCAGGCGGGCGATTGATGCGTTTACTAGTCCGAAAATTCAAAGGAAAACTAGCGGACCTGAGAAAGGGTACGAATACAATAGGAAATTCTGCTCCCTTTACACCATGCACGGTGTTCACTATAACACCATCTTGAGGTCTGTAGGATTCTGGTTTGATGTGTGGTAGGCCTCCTGATCGCATGATTGCCTCAAGATATACATTAAAGGCGCTGATGCTGTGATTCTTCTTATTTCTTCGAGTAAAATCTTGTGCCCTTTTCAATAAGTTACCAATATTTAGTAATGTATAATGGTCATCCATACCATATCTTTTTGCGGAAGACTTTAATATTCCAGTCAGTTGTGTTATCTCCCATACCATTTCTCCGGCGGATCGTTTTTGTATGATTGACCTTAGTCCATCGATTTTTTTGATCATTATATCAATCATTGGATATCCGCTTCTAAGTCCATTATCATTCTTGAGCTGTTCTAATCGTGGTTCAGGATCATATCTATTACATTTTGAAAATATCATATGGGCTGTCTTGTAGCCACATTCATTTTGGATCAGGCGAAAAAGTGCTGAGTCCTGATATGTGCCACCAGATACTAATTGACACCATGCGATTATGTCCCTGACCCCAGAGCAATTGAATAATCCCATATATTTAGGTTTTACAGGTATTTGGGCATTAGATAGTGAGTCAGTTACACGATTGGCTTGGCTGTGTGTACGACATAATACAGCCATATCCTTAAAGGGGACTCCCTTAGTGGCGTGATAATGTATCTCACTGATTAGATAGTCTATCTGTTCTTCTTTGTTTCCCCAAAATCTTTTTGGTTTATCGTAAGGTAGATCTAGTGCTGAAACAAGGGTTTTCGTCATTCGTTCAGCATTGTTAGTGATGCTCGCATTGGCTAGGTCTAAAATGGGTTGCGATGATCGATAGTTTTTTTCTAGAGCAATTGATTTAAAATTTTCATGCTCTTTATAACTATCTCTGAATGTTTTTATGTTGAATGAGTTTGCACCTCTAAAACTATAGATGACCTGGTCATCATCTCCCACAACAGTAACAAATTTTCTATTACCAGCCATAAGGGCAATAATCTTATTGAGTGCGAAATTATTGTCTTGAAATTCATCAACAATGATATGACGATACTGATCTTGGACATTCTTAAGTAATTCAGTATTTGATGATAACATTTTGAAAGCAGACAGTATAATGTCTCCATAGTCTACCATATTCATTTCTTCCTTCCAAGACTGGAACAATGGGAAGATTCTTTTTAGGTCTATGATCTGCTTTGCTATCTCTGGACTGATCAGTCCTTCTTCTGATGGTGTGGGCACGTCCATTGTCGTGAGGTCGATTAATTCGTCTCTTGCTCGATTGAAAAAAGGTATGAAACTTTCTGTCACAGCTCTCTGGGGGTCAAGTGGAAATTCGTCTGATGCAAAAGGTCCCAATTGATCAAATCTTTCAAGGAACATGTGAATGGCCTCACTCTGGTCTAACAGTTGCGGTAGGGTATCATGATATTTCTTCAAGATTTTGAAGCATAGTGAGTGGAAGGTACTTACAGTCATACTATAGACTTGAGGTCCAAGATGTTCTACAATCCTATTCTTTAATTCTCTTGCTGCTTTTTCTGTATAGGTAATAGCCAGAATATGTTGTGGATCGACATTATAATGATTTATAAGATGAATTATTCTATTTTCAAGTGTGAATGTCTTTCCTGTTCCAGCTCCTGCTAGAATCATCAATGGTGCAGGAGGATGCTCAATAGCAGATCGTTGTTTACTGTTGGGTGAAAGTATGTTTTTTTGAATAACCATAAGGGTGATGAATCTTATTCTGACATCGACGAAAGATAAGCAATATTCTCATTTCAATAAAATGTGAATGGTGTTGATGGAAATTATTTTTTAACCTTTAGGGCTACCATGTGTCTAATGGTTTGAAATGACATGCAAAATGATTACGAACTCATTAAAGAATATCAGAATGGTGACCGCTCGGCGTTTGACAAAATCGTCAGAAATCATCTTTCGAATACCATCGGATTCTTTTTTACTATCACTAGAGATAGAATGGCCGCAGAGGACCTTGCACAGGATGTCTTTTTCAAACTATATAAGAACCTTAAGAAATTTCGTTTTCAGTCATCATTTTCAACATTTCTTTATAGAGCCAATCTTAACACTGCAAACAATTGGCTTACTAGGAATAAGTGGAAGAATCTCTTGCGCCTTGACCAGGCTCCTGACCGGGGAGAAAGAGACACTACAGTTGAGGATGAGTGGTATCGAAAGGAGCTCTGGGACGAGATTGCCAGACTGCCAAAGAAACAACGTAGCGTGGTCATAATGCGAATTTCCAATGAGCTACCTTATAAGGAGATTTCCGAAATAACCGGAATGACTGAGAGTTCTGCCAAAGTAAATTATCACCATGCTCTGAAGACCTTGAAGGAAAAACTAAAATATGATTGATTTTGAAAAAGAATTAAATGATTCTCGCATTAAAAATGTGGATGATATTAATGAGGAAGAGTTTCTATATAAGCTTGAGATGAGGGTTCAGCACTCTAATAATGATCGTAGGACCTTGATGGCTTCTTTGATGATGGTGTTTTTCATCGGTATACTTACAATTACACAATATGGGGTTCCAGATAGAATGGAATCGATCTATTATATTAGTGAGATGGAAAATGTATTAGAGACTGACCTGTGGAATATTAGTAGTGATTCTTTGTCATACGATGAATCCTATTTCAATGAAATGGCTTATTATTTTCTTGAAGAAGGCTATGTTTGGGAGACTTACGAGTTGCTGTATATATTTGAACAAGAAAAGGAGATTTAACTATGAATAATGTTCTTTTAATGTGTATGCTATCTTTTGCAATAGCACAAAATGACACAAAGAGAGATCTTCGTCAAGATGATTGGTTAGAAGATGGATCAGAAAGGTCACAGAGAAGAGAGAGTATGGTCATATGGCGATTAACAGAAGATCTAGATCTTTCCTCAGAACAGGCTGAGAAGTTTTTTCCTCGATTTCGCGAACATCGTGAAAACCTTAAAGAAATTGGTAAGGATGAGAGAAAGAGTCTAATGGAAATACGTTTTAAAATTCGAGAAGATGAGGAAATCTCCAAATCAGAGATGGAAAAAACGATAAAAAAAGTGGCAGAATTACGAAAAGACAGAATAGACATAGAGACTAAGTTCATTCTAGGAATGGAGGATATACTCGATCCAAATCAAATGGTTAAATTAAGTGTGTTCAAGCAAAGGCTTATGAAAGAAATGCAAGGTGAGGTGAGAGAAGAGATGCGGGGAAAAAAAGGCAAAAAAGGAAAAAAGAAACATAACAAGAGAAAAGATCGCAGACAATCGCGTCGCGGATTTTAAATAGGAGTAAAAGATGAAAAAATTAATTATCATGACATCGTTTTTTGTTTTTATCCTGAATGGGTGTACGGATAGTGAATCAGTGTTAGATAATACCACCGATTCCATGCTTTTGGCACTGCTCGATGAAGATGAGGCTATGGGGGTAGATGGATTTGATTCTGGTGGAGATATGGATCTCGACCACGATATTGGACTTGAGACGCAAGGAGTGGCACGTACTTTCAGCGATACATTATCATTTGGAGAAGGATATAGGATACGATTTGGAAGACAACTCATCAATCGTGAAAGAACAGTTGAATTTGAAACAGGAGAGGATACCGCTATTGGACTAGTAACACATACGGTTAATGGTGAATTCATTGCAACTGCGATTGATACCAACCAAGAACAGATAGATTCATTGAGTTTTACTAAAGAATTCACAACAATGCTAGTCCGTAAAGTAAGGTTTGTTAAAGTAGATGACCCTGCTAGTCCGGATGGATATAGGTGGAAGATCGATGCATTAACCCCAATGGTAGGGGGCTCTGGAGATAAGGTTGCGTTAGCTAATCTATCATTTTATTCACTAACAGATAGCTTAGAGGTAGGTGAATTGCTCTATTCATTTTCTTCAGATGAGCTGGGTGATTTATATATAGAAAGGGAATCTCTACCGGTATTTACTTCTTTTAGTAGGATTGTTGCTTATGCAAATGTTATAAATAACGGTCCAGAATACACTGCTGACAGTACAGGAATAGGGGAGTGGGTATTTTTGAACTATGGAAGAGATAGGCAGCAGAGGGGGAGACGTCATCTGCGTGATTCAGGTTTGTTTTTTGATGAGGTGATGAATGATAACATACATTCAGGGATTATGAGAGTTCACGGGCCTGGTCCAGGTCAGATAAGAGGCGTATTTCGTACATTCATAGAGACCGTTGACCTTGCGACAATATTTGTATCAGATGGTGGATACAATACAAGTATTTGGTCATTTCCATATAGAGTGGAAAGGCCATAGCGATTTTAGGTTTGTTTAAATTCAGGAGCCTCCAAAAGAATTTTAAAATAAATTCAAATGGAGGCTCTTTAATTTATGGCATGTATATTCCCATAAGAAATTCAAAATAAATTCACATGGATGATTTTATGAATCATCTTTACATGCTATTAATGTTTTCCTACATTCTATTATTACATAATTTGTTGGTTATAATATTGTAAAGTGAATATGTAATACCCTTAAAAAGAGATTGAATAAGATTCAAAGACAATTCATCGTAATAGAGGTAATAGTAATATCACTGCTGCTATGGAGATATTTTAGCAATGAACTAACTATTCAAAATGCGTTGGTCTATTCACTTGTTTATGTGGCATGTATGGTAGGTTGGTTCTATTTTAAGGATAAGTGAAAATTTAATCAATTAATCATGATCAGTAGACTTTTTCTATTCATTTTTGTTTTTGTGGGTTGCTCAGAAAATTATCAAAGACAAAAGATCTATCATAATGCAGTTGTTTGGACTGGAGAATCAAATAATCCTAGAGCAACTGCAATCGTTGTTCAAGATCAATTCATTATCTTTGTTGGCAATGATGAGGATGCTTTTTTATTTGCAGATGAGAATGCTATTAAAATAGATCTTAAAGGTAATTTTGTTACACCTGGACTTATTGATAATCACGTACATTTCATGAGTGGTGGTTTACAGCTTTCTCGTATTGATTTAAGTAGGGTGAAAAGTAAAGTTGAGTTTCAGGATTTAATTGCTAAAGCAGATATGGAACTTAAAGATGGAGTCTGGATGCAAGGAGGAAATTGGGATCATGAGTTGTGGGGTGGAACTTATCCAGATCGATCATGGATTGATGAGGTCGTTGATGATAGGCCTATTTTACTTGATAGACTTGATGGACATATGGCACTTGCGAATAGTTTTGCACTGTCAATCGCTGGAATAACTAATGAAACCCAAGACCCGATTGGTGGAATTATCAAAAGAGACATATATGGTTCTGCCACAGGTATTCTTAAAGATAAGGCAATTGATCTTTGTAGTGTACATATTCCAGATATTTCAGCAAAAGAGTTGGATGATGCTCTCCAAAAAGCAACGGACCATGCCCTATCATTAGGAATTACACAGGTTCATGACATGGGTTCTTGGAGTGATCTTGAAACATATAAGCGCAATTATGATAACGGTAATTTTAGAATACGAATTAAAATATATCCTTGGTATGAGAATTGGAAAAATCTAATCTCATTTATGCAAAGGAATGGCTCAGGCGATGATTGGCTAAGGTGGGATGGCATTAAAGGAATGATGGATGGTTCTTTAGGATCAAGAACTGCTTGGATGCATGAACCTTACCTACCTTATAAAGAAATATCACCCACTGTTGGAATAATCACATTAGATGACACAACCAAGTTTAAATATCTTCTGAGGGAGACCGATAAGAAAAATATTCAACATGCGGTTCATGCAATTGGCGATAAGGCTAATGACTGGATATTAAATGAATATATTAAAATAAAGAATGATCATGGGAATATTGATAGAAGAAGTAGAGTAGAACATTCACAGCATCTATCCGCATCTGCAATACAAAAGTTTTCAAAGAATGGTATAATACCCTCAATGCAACCATACCATTTATACGATGATGGTTCTTGGGCACATAAACGTATCAAATACGATTTACTAAGTCGTACATATGTTTTTAATAGTTTAATTGAAAGTGGTGCAAATTTAACATTCGGATCTGATTGGACGGTTGCACCATTAGATCCATTAAAAGGTATGTATGCTGCAATTACACGTAGAACTAGAGACGGGAAAAATCCACAGGGGTGGTTCCCAAAGCAAAAAATTAGCATCGATGAGGCATTAAGGTGCTATACAATTAATAATGCATTTGCAGCCTTTTGGGAAAACACGACAGGAACAATCAAATCTGGAAAGTATGCTGATTTTGTAGTTTTCTCGATGAACTTAATCGATATTTCTGCTGATGAATTGTTAAATGCTAAAGTTCTTAGAACTGTATTAGCGGGTAAGGACCATATATTCTAAAAATGAAAAAGTGGAAGTCATATCATACTGAAATATCTCGTCAATGCTATGATGCAATAGTCATAGGCTCAGGAATTGGTGGTCTTTGTACTGCTGCTCTGCTTGGATTAAAAGGAGAGCGAGTACTTATTCTTGAAAAACATTTCAAAATTGGCGGTTGGACCCACACCTTTAGAAGAAAAGAATATGAGTGGGATGTTGGAATTCATTATATAGGTCAAGTGCATAAAGAGAAATCTAGTATTCGAAAGCTATTTGATCTTATATCTAATAGCAAATTGGAGTGGTCAAGTATGGATGATAATTATGATCGAATCATATTCCCTGATAAGTCATATGATTTCACAGCTCCAAGAGAAAAATTCATCGATGACATGATATCTTATTTCCCAAAGGAAGAATTAGCTATTTTAAAATACATGAATCTTTTGGATGAGGTGGCAAGAGCAAGCAAAAATTATTTTTCTCAAAAAGCATTATCAGGTATTATTGGATCTATTACTTATCCTTTTATGACCAGGAATTTTTTTAAATATTCTGACACTACTACGCTTGAAGTTTTATCTGGTTTGACAAATGACCCAAAATTAATTGGAGTCCTTACTGGCCAGTGGGGTGATTATGGTTTACCGCCCGCACAAAGTAGTTTTGCAATGCATGCTCTAGTAGCAAGACATTATCTTGATGGAGGCAACTATCCTACTGGTACCTCCAGAAGAATTGCAGAAACAATCTCCAATCTGATTGAAGAAAATAATGGAGTTCTTGCAGTTAATGCACCTGTAAAAAACATAAAAATCCATAATGGGAATGCAGTTGGTGTTGAAATGGAAAATGGTGATTTGATTGAGGCCAAGAATATTATAAGTAATGCAGGGGTGGTAAATACCAATTTAAAACTTCTAAAAAATTCAAACGTTTTAACTCATTCTCTGAATGATAATATAAAAAATATTCAACAAACGAAGAGCTATGTTTGTTTACACATTGGATTAAATGCATCTGCGGCCCAGCTTGGTTTAAAAGATACAAATTTGTGGATATATCCAGGTTATGATCATGATAAAATGGTACAGAATTATATTAGTGATCAAAAAGCTGATTTCCCAGTTTTATATGTATCATTTCCATCGGTTAAGGATAATCAGTGGGAAGAGCACCATCCAATGTCCTCCACTATGGAAGTGATAACATTAGCACGTTGGCGCTGGTATCAGGACTGGGAAAAATTAGCTTGGAAAAAAAGAGGTCACGAGTATGAGAATAAAAAAGAAAAATTAATTGAAAAGATGCTGGAAGTTGTATTTAAACAAGTTGGTGGAATAAAAGATTTTATTGACCATAAGGAGCTTTCAACACCATTAACAGTAAAAGATCTTGCAAATTATCAAAGAGGCGAAATGTATGGCATTGACCATTCACCTTCGCGTTTTCGTCAAGACTGGCTTCGTCCAAAATCTCATATAAACGGTCTTTTTTACACAGGACAGGACATAACTACAGTTGGAGTTTCTAGTGCTTTGTTCTCAGGCCTTATAACTGCATCTGCAGTTCTTAAGGAAGATCTTTCAAAATTGTTGACAGACTGATTGATACTTAAAAAATAATGAGATTTGATTATTTTTTTATTATATTAATTTTTGTTTTAGAATCATTATTCAATCCCATTTTTTGTAAAACAAAACCAGTCAATGGATATGTGATGAGCGATTCTAATGCTTATCTACCAAATGTTAGAATTTTTTCATTACCATCCAAGACAACTTCAATGTCAGATACAAACGGTGAATTTTCATTATTAATGCCCGTTAGGGATAGAAAACTAGTATTTGATCTAATTGGGTTCCACCCTGATACCATTGATGCTGTACTATTTGAAAATGAATCAATAATTACACTTACGACCATCATAGAAGTTAATTATCTGGACTCTGTTAATACTTCGATCAAATTTGTTGTCGATCGCAATGATGAAAGAAAAAATAGCTACAAGATAGACGATATGAGGAATCAAGGATTTAATAGTATTGAGCATATGATTATCATAGATCAAAAAAAAATCTTAAAAGAGAGGATGTCTGGTAAAAAATATTTTCATATAAAAGATGAACATATTTTTGACCAAAATATTTTTTTTGATGGAGTAAAAATAAATAATCTTGGATATCCATTATTTGCAATAACTCCAATTTCAGAGCAAGGTTTAGATGAATTATCAATTATGAATGGAAGTTATGAAAAGGACGCAACATCTCCCTTGACTCTTAACTTTTTGCCAAATATCACATACGGGAATCGAATTTTAATAAATCAATTCTTCGAATCAAAAGATAACAATCGTCTGGATGGATATGGGGCAATGGGCTTTCGCTATGGCACATTAAATGTCAGTGGATTTAGCAGAATATTCCAAAAAGAAAATTCTGATAGCAGCAAAATCAGGGATATCTTGGATAATATTGCAACGAATATTGCATTCACCAATCGAAAAAATTTTGAGGCGGTTATTTATGCCTACCAAAACAATAAAAATTATTTAAACCAGAAACACAATAATTCAGCTCTATTAAAAGATAATAACTTAATTGCAAAGTTTGACCAATGGAGTCCTTTTACTGGCATAATAAGCCTCCATGGCTTATATCAAAGTAGAAACAATGTTAATAATAATGCATTAGACAGTATAGTAATCAATGGTGAGTGCCAGTCATTAGGGTTCAATTATGAAAAAGATTTCAATAATACTACGTTCAATTTTCATACAAATTCCAGTATAACCAATTCAGATTGGTTATTAGATGAAAAATCTTCATCTATAGAAAGACAAAATTCAATTTTTTCAGCCTCAATTGAATCATACTTTAATCAGAATGATACATTACCTTACGTAAAAGAAATTAAAATTGTTCTGAGTAAAGAAAGAACTGTTGATGTTTGTGACTCATCATCAAGCATCTATATATTGCCTAATAATTGGGATAATAATAGTCTGCAATTAAGTACAACTATTATGCATCATGATAAGAAAAAGAAAAATATAGTTACATTTAATTTAGGAAATACACACGGTGTTCCATTTTTAGAAGACATTATAAACGGGAATAGTATCTCGCATTCATTACTTGATTCAAATTCAATATTACCTGAGAATAAATCAATTTTAGATATAAGTTGGAGACAAGAGAATAAAATAGAAAAATACAAATTTTCATATTCACTTGGTCTTTCTTCATATGGGCATTACTACAAGAATAAAATAAAGTACATTCCCCTAATAGGAAACCCAAAGACTATACCACTTAACCTAGGTGACACGAGATTATTTGGTACTGACATCTTTTTTGGATTAAATACCAAAAAGAAATTCATTGACATTTCTTTACTTATTTCCTCAATAACAACAAATGATATATCAAAATTTCAATCAATAGCAAAACAAAATATTAAGGGCAGTATTTTTTTTCATCATAGGTTCTTGAACTTGAAACTTATCACATCAACATATGGTGAAAGAAATATAGAATACATTGATAATGATGGAAATTCACAAAATAAAATATTAGATAGTTTTACAGATTATACGTTGCAAATTTCTAAATCTTTCAATTATAAATATATAAAAATGACCTTGAGTTTGATTGGTCAAAATCTTAATGATGAAAAAATCCAAGTTGATGGTTTTAATTTGCATAAAAAGCAGTTTATTGGTGAAGTAAATATTTCAATGCAATAATCAATGCATTTATAAAATTTTTCTAATATTTACAATTTTTTCATTCCTACAGTTTGTGTACTTAAACTAACTTATGTCGATTTATTTTATAACTTTATGGAGTATTAGATTATATGTCAAAAAATGTACATGAATTCACGGATGAAAACTTTGAAACAGACGTTACCCAATCAGACCTTCCTGTTCTAATAGATTTTTGGGCAGCTTGGTGTGGTCCATGCAAAGCAATCGCGCCTCTAATCGATGAGATAGCTGGTGAATATCAAGGGAAAATAAAAGTTGGTAAGGTGGACGTCGACCAAAACCAAAATACTGCTATGAAATATGGCGTAAGAAGTATCCCCACTCTGTTACTAATGAAAAATGGGGAGATTGTTGATCAAATTGTTGGTGCAGTGCCAAAAGGGAATATAACCGAAATATTGAATAAAGCTGTTTAAATAAATATATATAGGAAAATGAAGCGTAAAGTAATAATCATAGGTTCTGGCCCTGCCGGATTAACAGCTGCTATCTATTCTGCTAGAGCAAATTTAAACCCTCTTGTATTTGAAGGTGCGCAACCAGGCGGCCAATTAACTATTACTACTGATGTTGAAAATTATCCCGGATTTTCGGAAGGGATTTTAGGTCCTGATATGATGGATCAGTTTAGAAAACAAGCGAAGCGATTTGGTGCAGAGTGCCTGTATGAGACTGTTGATAAGATTGATTTTTCTGAGCATCCATTCAGACTATGGGTTAATGGTAAAAAATATTCTTCTGACTCAATCATTATCTCAACTGGTGCTTCTGCTCGATTATTAGGACTTGAATCAGAGACCAGGTTAATGGGGCATGGTGTATCTGCGTGCGCAACTTGTGATGGGTTCTTTTTTAAAGATAAAAAAGTATTTGTTGTCGGTGGTGGAGATTCTGCAATGGAGGAGGCAAACTTTTTAACTAAATTTGCGTCAAGTGTAATTATTGTTCATAGACGTGATGAATTTCGCGCATCAAAAATAATGGTCGACAGAGCACTTAGTAACCCTAAGATTTCTGTTAGGTATAACACAGTCGTCGATGATATAGTTGGTTCAGAAAAAAGTGGTGTGGAATCAATAATCTTAAAAGATACCAAGACAGATGAAAAAAATGAAGAAAAGTGTGATGGGGTTTTCATGGCTATTGGTCACGTTCCAAATACTAAATTATTTAAAGGTGTCTTAGAACTTGATGGGTCTGGTTATATTGTAACCAAACCTGACTCTACCCATACTAATCTAGAAGGTGTTTTTGCTTGTGGTGACGTTCAAGACCAAATTTATAGACAAGCTGTCACGGCTGCAGGAACGGGTTGCATGGCTGCACTTGATTCTGAGAGATGGTTGGAGCATAGATAACATAAACAATTTTTTCATACGTTTCATTTCCTAATTAATGGAATGTTATATTCCAAAAGGATATGATAAATAATGACAAAGAATAAGAGATTAATTTTCGAAGTTAGAAACTTGGAAAAAGAATATGATGCCAATAACGTTTTAAAGATTAAAAAATTAGAAATCCATCCGGGTACCATTTATGGTATCGTGGGAAATGTTGGCAGTGGAAAAACAACACTTTTAAGTATACTCGCAGGTCTTGAAAAGGAATCATCGGGTGTGGTTCTTTATGAAGATAAACCCTACGAAACTAACTGGTATGGAAAAATTAAAACTCATAAAGATATATTCTTTTGTAAAGAACTTATAGAAAGTACCCCAAGTGTGAGTGTTTCAAATTTTATTTCAAAAAGATTTGGTAAAAAGAAAAATGTTATTAAAAACCGGTATTTTAAAGAAGGGAGCTTTAAGAACCTGTTTTTAAGAAGTATGCATAATTTATCAGCTGGGGAGTTGAACTGGTTGGGAATGATACTGGCTTGTGAATCCGATCCTCGTGTATTAATAATTGATGATTATGGAATATATTTTAACGAAAATATGGAAAAAGATTTTAAAAATAAAATCACTAATATGAATCGCACACTAGGGACAACTGTGATTTTATCTTCTCCCTCAGAAAAAAACATTAAACATTTTGCCTCTGTTTTGATTTTTTTAGATCATGGACACATTTGGAAAATAAGATCTGGTCAGTCGAGAAACTCAAATAGCTCTCAAAGAAGTGACAGAAAGCGTACAAGAAAGTTTTATACAAAAAGGAAAAGAAGTAATTCAAAAAAATAATTCAATCCTAGACCTACAAACTTGACTAATCATAGGATGCGTAAAGCAATTCGTCAAATTACATTATTCATCTTTCTTGCAGTAGGAACTATTTTTTCACAACCAGACTCAAGGTTTAGACCCTTTGACTGGGTTGTTTATAAAGGCGGTAACGAGGTTGCTACAATTACTGAAGGTTACACGTATGCATATTTAGGTACACAATCTGGTGGCATAAAGCGTCTAAATCTTTTTGGTAGCTATTTTGAAGAACCATTGACTGTTGCGCAAGGGATAAAATCAAATAATATAAATGCTCTCCATTTTGATAAAATTACTGGATTATTATGGGTCGCAACTACAAACCATATTCAATTTTCTAATTCAAGGGAAGGGAATTGGTTTCCAATTGATTTGCAAAGTATCGGTTTATCAAGGTTTGATACCGTAAGACGAATTGGCTCATCAAAGCGATTTGTTTGGCTTGAAGCTCGTTCCTCCTATATTAAAATAGACAATTCCTCAGGTTTTTTGATTGGAATTTTTCCCAATCCTGATGAAATGGGTATAGAATGGAGCAGTGGAAAGTTTAGAGATGAAACTGAATTAAATAAAATTCTTAGGAATTTTAGTTTTTTTGATGGTTGGGTGTATAATGGTAACCAATTAATAGATGGTTATGGAAGAGTCACAGGTATTTCGTCTGGGTTTTTAGGTAAACACGGTAATGTGTACTTAGCTTCGAATGATGGGACAATATTTTTAGGCACAAAGACTATGCAAGCTTTTTCACCGATATATACTGGTTTGAGGAATAATGATGTAAATACAATATTAGGAGATGATGATTACTTATGGGTAGGAAGTCAGGATTTTATAAATTCAAAAGGCATCTCTAAATTTGATACTAAAACATTAACATCAGAATTTTATTCATTTGAAGAAGTTATCAATATGTATCCGACACCTATTTATTCATTTTTCTATCATAAGAATAATCTCTATGCTGGAGGGGATGGACTGATATTATATTTTAATTCAAAAGAAAATTTTTGGCGTACATTAGGGCCTGATAGAGGAATCCCATCAGCAGATATTATAAATCTATATGGTAATGATACTCATCTTTGGATTGGTTCAAGTCAGGGATTAGATAGAATTTCCATTTCAACCCTAAGAACTGATGATGCTGGAATTGAAAATATTTTCAGTAACGTTTCTGTTAATGAAATAGATAGTGTAGATAATTGTATATGGTTTGGCACAAGTTCTGGATTGGTAATATACTCCAGTATTGATTCTAAGCTTATGCAAATGGAAGATATCGGAAGAAAAAACTTTTCCCAGCCATTATTTAATGTGACATCAATTTGCGAAAATGATAATGCAATCTATGTTTTATGCGATATTGGTATTGTTAAATTTGATATTATAGAAAGAGAATGGGATATAGTTTTAAATTCAGCAGTATATCGAAACGCTAATGCTATGTCAATGGGAATCAATAAAAAATTCATATTTTTAGGATTGAAAGATGGGTTAATGAAAATCAATAAGCGTTCTGGGCTTGTTCGAGAGTATTTCTTCCCCTTTTTAAAAAATGTAAATGATATATATATTAACGGTAAACAAATTTGGTTAGGCACTTCAAATGGATTGGTAAAGTTTCTATGGAAAAGAGATTTATAAAAATTCTATTACTTTCTTTGCAAATAATTATTGTTAGTTCGAATAGCATATTCTCGCAAGGGATGAGAAGTTCAAAAAAACAAAAGAATAATGTTGAAAGATTTATTCTTGCACCATTTTCTTCAGCAATTTCAAAAGATTCAGTAAAGATAGTTACATTTATGGAAATTCCTTACCATTCTTTGCAGTTTGTAAAAAGAAATGGTTCATTTATTGCTCATTATCAAGCTTCAGTTGGTATAAAAGAAAAAAAAGGGGCTGATATAAACCAAATTGTTTGGATTGATTCATTAATTGTGAAAGATTATTTTGATACGAAGTCGAGGATTAAAAATAAAAAGCACTTCATATCATTAAATGTCTTGAAGGGAAGACAATATGAAATAATAGGTGAATTGCAAGACAGTGATACTAGGAAGAAGGGCATCAAAACTGTGAACCTTGACTTTAGACAATTAAATAAAACACCATCTTTACTAAAGCCAAATTTTCTATTAAACCTACAAGGTTCTTGGGGTTTTGGGAAAGATAAAATACCAACTCGTGGTTACAAGGTAAGAGAAGTAGGCCAAGGATTAGATTTGATGATTTCAGGTTATATTAAAAGAAAAGAGTTTTTAGTTAATATTTATCTCACAAATGAAACAACAAATGACTCATTGATACAAAAATTTTCAGGATTTGGAGATAATGAATATTTTAGGGAAGAAATTTTCATTCCAACTACTAAGCTAAATTCTTTAAAAAATGATTTTAAAATTGAATTAGTCCAGGGAAAAAAAATAATAGAAAAATACATAACTTTTTCAAAATATAAGCCTGGTATATCCAATTATGTTAATGATATCGAATTAGCTTTGAGACAAATGAAATACATTTTGACAGCACAAGAAAGAAAAGAGATTAAGCTTAAATCAAAGAAGAATAAAGAAACTTTATTTAGTAGATTATGGAATAAAAGAGACCCAACACCATTAACAGAATATAATGAATTAATGGAGGAATATTTTGGGCGTGTTGCATACGCGAATGAAAGTTTTCAAGGATGGGAGCCTGGATGGGAAACCGATAGAGGTATGATTTACATTTTATTTGGACCGCCAGATGAAATTCAAAGAACTAATCCCTCAACAACAAATTCAATGATTTACCAAATTTGGAACTATTACAAAATAAATAAGCAATTTGTTTTTCGCGATCAAAATGGTTTCGGTGATTATAGATTAGATACACCATTTATTGGAGCGGGACTTTGATTCCAGAATACTTTTCATATAGTGCAATTCAATCTTATGAGAAATGTCCTGCGAAATATCATTTTCGTTATATTGATCGTATTTTTAAAAAAGATGAAGGCATAGAAGCATTTATGGGAAAGAGAGTACATGAGACTATTGAATTTTTATATGAACAAAAAAAAATAGGAGTTATTATGTCTCTCGATAATATAATGGAATATCATTTTGGGTTGTGGGAAGATAAATGGCATAATAGAATTAGCATTGTAAACCGGGAAAGTTCTCCAATTGATCGAGATAGAAAAATTTCTCCACTTTGGAGAAAATATGCTGCTTATTATTATAGAGTTGGCCAGGACTGTTTAAGAAAATTCTTTTTATTAAATAAACCATTTAATCAAAATGTATTTGCCAATGAATATCCAATAGACTTTTGTATTGAAGGGAATGCAGATTATAGAATAAAGGGTGTAATTGATCGGCTTGATGTAGATAATGACCAAAATTGGATAATACATGATTATAAAACAGGAAAAGGCGTATACAATCAAAAGCAAGCAGATAATGATTTTCAATTAGGTTTATATCAACTTGGTTTGGAAGCAGAAAAAAATGAAATTAATTCAGTTACTTTAGTATGGCATTTTTTACAACAAAGGAAAGAAAATATAAAAGTGCAATCTATTAGGACAAAAACAAGCTTAGAATTACTCAGTAATAGAATTAAAAACACAATTAATCGCATAAGGTTACAATTATCTAACAAAGAAAATTTCAAAGCGAAAAAGTCAATTTTATGTAATTGGTGTTATTATTGGGAAGAATGTCCAAAACAGTTAGATGAAAATCCATATATAGGAAAAATTGGATAATGACCTTAGATAGTGAACAAGAAAAAGCTATTCGAAATGCAATTAAATTGGATGGTCTTGGCAAAGATGATCAATATACGCTTAGACAAATGCTAAGCAAAAAATCTGATAACAATGTTAATGCTTCTCTTTTTGTTGATGGAGCTGCAGACCTTCATTCAAAAACTGCAGGAATAGGTGGAGTTGTTTATGTGGATGGAAAGGAGATTGCAACTTTTTCAGAACCACTTTTTGAAAAAACAAATAATGAATCTGAATACTTAGCTTTGCTCCGTGGTATTAAGCTATTACAAGAATTGAAATTTATAAAAGTAGCAATATTTGCAGATAGCCAATTAGTTGTAAATCAGGTAAATGGTGATTATAAGGTAAAGAACGATAGGATGAAAGTATTGCATTCCAACGTATTATCCCTACTGCAGCTTTTTGATAAATGGACTATCAACCATATATTGAGAGGAAAAAACGTCCGTGCTGATGAACTAAGTAAACTAGGTATGGAAAAGGCTCGAACTGAAAAATGAGAAATGCGCGTTTAACTCTAATAAAAATTCTGTGTAACTTTCGATGTGGAATCTTCAATCAGACTCATGATAGCTTAAAATAATGTCAACTTTACAATTTCCTAATTTAATTAATTGGATATCAGGTGATGTTGCAATTGATCTTGGTACTGCTAATACGCTGATATGGCTAAAAGGGAGAGGTATAGTCATTAATGAACCTTCAATAGTCACACGTAACGTGCATACAGACACAATAGTTGCCGTTGGTGATGAAGCTAAAGCGATGCTGGGTAAAACACATCGAGAGTTAGAGACAATACGACCTCTTCAAGATGGTGTTATTGCTGATTTTAAAATGACTGATGGGATGTTGCAGGGATTCATTAGGAAAATAAATCTTAATCGTCTTGCAAGGCCACGTATGGTGATTTGTGTACCATCAGGTGTGACGGAGGTTGAACGTAGGGCAGTAAAAGATTCTGGAGAAAGAGCAAATGCAAGAGAGGTATATCTAATTGAAGAGCCAGTTGCTGCTGCAATAGGCATAGGATTAGATATAAGTAAACCTATAGGAAATATAATAGTTGATATTGGTGGTGGTACAACAGAAATAGCAGTTATTTCATTAAATGGTGTAGTTACAAAAGAAACAATTAGGATAGCTGGTGATGAAATGGATGAAGCAGTCTTACAATGGTTTCGTAATGAACATAAACTCGAGATTGGTCTAGGGATGAGTGAAAAAATAAAAAAAACCGTCGGTTCTGCAATGAAAATGAAATCTGCAGATATAGCAGTTAAGGGTAGAGATTTAGTTTCTGGAATTCCCAAAACTATAGAGGTCTCATCCGATGAGGTAAGATTAGCTTTGAAAGATCCTGTAAATCAAATTGTTGAGGCAGTAAAACGTTGCTTAGAGCAAACACCTCCAGAACTGGCAGCAGATATTTTAGAAAGAGGCATAATATTGGCTGGTGGTGGTAGTCTTTTGAAAGGTATCGATCAAATAATTAGAGAACGAACAAATGTACCGGTCAATGTATCGGAAGATCCTTTATTATCTGTTGTTAAGGGAACGGGAATGGTATTGGAGAATTTGAAAAAATACGAAGCAGTTCTATTATAATTTTGTATGTATGGTGTTTACCTTGCAATAATAAAATATAAGGATCATTTCCTCTTTACTCTTGCTGTAATTTTATCTACTTACTTATTACTAAATAATAATGACCCTAGGATGGGGACTGTTCGTGGGAAAGCATCAGAATTAGTCTCTTTTATCTCCTCTCCAGTAGCATTGCTTAAATCTTTAATTTTTCTTGAGGAGGAGAATCAACTTCTGCGTGAAAAAAACTTGTCTTTATCATTGCAAGTTGAATCTATGTTGAGTTTACAAAAAGAAAACGATGAATTGCTTAATATGCTTGATTTTAAAAGACAAACTAAACTTGAGATTAAACCTGCTAGGGTGGTTAATAAAGGAGTGCAACCAAATTTACTATCTATTGTCATTGATGGTGGATTAGTGGATGGAATAAAAAAAAATCAAGCTGTTTTGACCCCAAAAGGTGTTATAGGAAAAACTATTGAAGCAGGTAAAAAAGCATCAATTGTACAATTAATTAACGATACTAATTTTCGTTTAAGCGTTCGTATCTTGCCCAGCGGAGCTACGGGAATAATGAGGATAATTAAAGGTAATATGGCTCAGATACATGAAGTCCAGAAAAATGTAAAAATTAACATTGGTGATAAAGTGGTTACTTCTGGTTTTAGTGACATATATCCTCCGGGCCTTCCTGTAGGCAGTGTTCAAGGAGTATTTGAAGAAAGAAGTAGTTTTCAGAAAATCGTAAATGTCTCTTTACCAAATAATATGAGTGCATTTCAGTATGTCTTTGTAATAATTGATAAATTAAATGCAGTGGACTAAGTTAATCATTCCTGCTTTTTTAGTCTGGCTTTTGCAATTGCTATTTTCAGATTTGCTTGCAATAGGGTCTATCCGTCCTGATTTTTGTCTTATATTGATTCTCTATTGGTCTATATATTATGGTCGCACGTTGGGCATTATTTCGGGATTTATTTTTGGGTTGATAGTCAACCTATCGGGGATAGGGCTATTTTTTGGGATATCTTCACTAACTTATGCCATAACAGGTTATTTAGCTGGCTCAATAAGGATGATGCGTTCAAGAATAACTCCATTTCATTTTACCATACTTTGGATATTAATTATTTTCATTCAGTTTTTTGTTTATTGCACAATACAATACCAAGATCTTTTTGTTTTGGATATAAATGTTTTTTGGAGTAAATGGTTTGGGACTTCCATCTATACACTCTCATTCATTGGAATATTACAGTTTATTATTCCATTAAGTCGTGCTTAAGTATGTTAAAAGCAGAAAATGTAGCAAAAATTCATCAGTACTACATAGCATTAGGAATTACTTCCTTTTTGATTATTGTCCTTTTGCTAAGGTTTTTTCAATTACAAATCCTTGATTTTGACCAATACTCAAAAAAAGCAAACACTAATAGGATAAGAAAAGTGACTACCTCTGCTCCACGTGGTTTAATCCTTGATAGAAAGGGTAAGATTTTAGTTGATAATCTCCCAACTTATATATTAAATGCTATTCCGGGTGAAATATCGGATAAGGGTAAAACATTTCAATTGATTTCAAAAATAATTGATATAGATTCGCTTAGTCTCGTAAAAAGTTATAGTAAATACTATCGTGGAAGATTTATTCCTACCAGGATTGCAAAGGATTTAACTTTCAGCCAAATATCGAGGCTTGAAGAAAATAGACTTAATCTTGAGGGCGTTTATTATCAACAATTTCCAGAAAGATATTTTCCATCACTTGTCAGGGCATCTCATTTACTCGGATATGTAAAAGAGGTAGATAAAGAAATAAGAGAAAATCTAAATAATCCATCAGATTATGAATTCGGAGATATTATTGGTTGGAGTGGTTTAGAGCAAAGTTACGAACAATATTTAAAGGGATCGCACGGGGTACAGTTTTATCAGGTGGATGCTTATGGCAGGGAGGCTGGGTATGTTATTGATTTTCCTCCATTAAAACCTGAGCCGGGCAATAATATTATTACTACAATTGATGTTGATATACAATACTCTTTAGAAAAAATAATGGATAGGAAAAGGGGTGTGATTATTGTAGGTATTCCAGAAACAGGTGAGATATTAGGAGCAGTTAGCAAACCAGATTTTATACCAGACCTTTTTACTGGAAGAATTTTGGAAGAAGAATGGAATGATATCATAAACAATCCTGATAAACCACTAGTTAATCGTTTTAATCAGGGTCTTTACCCACCTGGATCAATAGTAAAAATGATAACCGAAGCAGTCCTTCTAAACCACCCTAATTTTTTTCCAGATTCTACTGAGTTATGCGAGGGGATTTATCAATATGGGGATAGGGTATTTGGTTGTTGGAATACCAAAGGCCACGGCAGAGTAAATTTGACGTCAGCGATCATGCAATCTTGTGACATATACTTTTACAAAACTATTGGCTATTATGATTTGGATAAGATAGCAAGTTATTTTAGATCATTTGGATTTGGTAGCGAGACAGGCTTAGATATTGAAAGAGAATATATAGGTACTGTGCCAACTGTTGCATATATGAATAAAAGATATGGTCGCTTTGGTTGGAGTACTGGTTCATTATTAAACATCTGCATAGGGCAAGGTGAAATTCTTGTTACTCCTATGCAAGTATTTAACTATACAAATATTTTAGCAACTAAAGGTAACACCTTTAGTCCTCATTTTGTGATGTCAAATGAGTTTTTCTCATCAAAAAAACCTATCTTAAATGACGATGCTTGGGAAAGAATTATTTTTGATATGAATCAGGTTATCATAAATCCAAAAGGTACAGGAAAGAATGCAGATCCACTAATAAATGGAGCGGATATTTATGGTAAAACAGGAACTGCTGAAAATCCTCATGGAGAAGACCACGCATGGTTTATTGGCTGGATTAATTATGAGAATCAAAAATATTCAATTGTTGTGTTATTAGAGAACTCTGGCTCAGGTGGTGCAGTAGCAGCACCAATAGCTAAAACCGTTTTTAAAGAATTGATAAAAAATATTAATCTTGCAGAAAAATGAAAACAGCTTTTCAATATAAAGAGATGCCCATTAGTATTATAACTTCTGTTGCTTTCCTTTCAATTACAGGCTTGATTGTATTAAACAGTATCTCTCAACATCAAGAAAGTGATTTCATAAACAACCCATTTTACAAGCAATGCCTGTTTTTCCTACCTGCAATTATTTTAGCTTTTTTTACTCTTTTAATACCTAGATATAATATTCACAAGTATACCTATCCACTTTACATTATTGGAATTATATTAGTTTTATTACCATTTTTAGGAAAATCTCATGCTAATACCTATAGATGGCTCGATATTGGTTTGCCTTTTAAAATACAACCAAGTGAGTTTGTAAAAGTATTTATTGTATTGGCATTGGCAAGATACCTATCTGATCATAGGATAAAAATGAAAAAATTTAATTCATTAATCTTGCCAATCTTTCTGGTTTTAATACCAACACTTATTGTGATGAATCAACCTGACTTAGGGACAGCTATTGTAATGTTTTCACCTGTTTTTCCTATGCTATATTGGTCTGGCGCTAGACCTTTTTTTCTCTTCCTAATGCTTGCGCCCTTATTTAGTATGTTAACAGCTTTTCAAACTATTTCTTTTACAGTTTGGGCTGTAGTCCTTGGTTTAGTGATTGTTGTTTCCAGATCAAGAATTATTATATCAATTATACTTTTTTTTGGAAATATATTCTTAGGGCTTTTGTCACCATATGCTTGGAACTCACTCACTAAGTATCAACAGGGTAGAATCTTATCTTTTCTAAACCCTGAAAAAGATCCACTTGGAGCAGCATATCAAATTATACAAAGTAAAACTGCAATTGGAAGCGGTGGAATTTTTGGTAAAGGATGGGGGCAAGGAACTCAGACCCATTTGAAATTTCTACCTGTACAAGAGTCAGATTTGATTTTATCAGTTATTGGCGAGGAAATGGGTTTCATTGCCATTGCTATTGTCCTCTTGGTTATTGGATTTTTAATTACACAAATTCTTAAAAGAGCATACCTATCCAAGGATAGATTTTCAAGCCTTGTTTTGATTGGTATAGGCACCATATTACTTTCTCACGTTTTTGTAAATACGGCAATGACAGTAGGTTTAATTCCAGTTAAAGGATTGCCATTCCCATTTATTTCAGCAGGCGGTTCATTCCTCTTGTCAAGTTTTTTGATGATAGGTTTAATCTTAAGATTAAGTGTTAATTATTCTGAATGATAAACTTATTTGATGAAAAAATATTAGACGGTAAATTCAATACCGATTTGCCGAAACAAAGGGGCTATTTTATGACAAATCGTATATTACATCTAATCATTTTAATAACGCTGTGTACTAACTCTATTGTACTTGGTCAGGGGAAGGATACATCAAGAGAGCTTAAAAGACTTAATGCTAAAATTGATCGTGTAAGGGTTATGGTAGACTCTCTGGAATTGGATAACCAAATATTATTACCTGAACTTATGAGGTCATTTAAGGCCTCAGTAAAAAGTAAATCACAGCAAGATTCAATAACTGTAATGTTGCTTAAAAAGCTAAATAATCTTGATAATAGGGTAAGGAATCTAGAAAATCAATCCAAATATATGGATAGCACCGCTCTTGAAATTTTCAATAAACTAGTTCTAGTTGAAAATAAAATAGTGACCTTAGCTAATAGCTACAATGAAATGGCCAAATTAAAATCTGGCGAACCTGTTTCATCTGAACCCAGATTCAATTCAGCTGAATACAAAAAAACTTATATGAATAGTTTGGGTAATTTCCAGAACCAAAATTACTCTGAAGCTATTGCTGGCTTTGAAGACCTGGTATCATCTGATGCTACAAATGATTTAGCAGACAATAGCCAGTACTGGCTTGCAGAATGCTATTATTCTCAAAAAGATTTTAAAAGAGCAATAATTGAATTTGAAAAAGTATTTACATATGCTGGTACTGACAAAGATGATGATGCTCAATTAAAAATTGGGCTCGCTTATCAAAGTATAGGTAACGTTGAAAAAGCTAGGGAAGAATTCCAAAGGCTTATTGATTATTTCCCTGGAAGTGAATTTTATCAAAAGGCTAGAGAAGCACTTAAACAATTATCTGTTAATTAAACTAATTATTCTTTGTAATGTCAAAAAAATTATACTACTTAACCACTGAAATCATACCATTCGCCAATGTCACACCTTTAGCTGAATTTTCAACAAAAGTTCCCCTTTTATTACAAGAAAAAGGACATGATATTAGGACAATTATACCCAAATATGGCTATGTGAGTGAAAGAAAATACATACTTAGAGAAGTAATCAGACTAAGAGAAATTCCATTTGAATATAATGGACAGAGTAAAAGCGCTAGTGCAAAAAGTGCTTTTATCCCAAAAACAAGAGTACAGGTTTATTTTCTTGAAGATGAAAAATGGTTCAAGCCACTTTCAAATCTAGTTTACAAATCAAAAAATGGTAGAATTTTAGCAGATAACGCAGAGAGATATGGTTTTTTTTCAAAAGCCGTATTGAGTACTCTTCCACATTTATTCTGGTCACCTGATGTTTTCATATGTAATGGTTGGCAGTGTGCAATGGTACCAGGTATGTTTAAAGAACATTTTGAAGGAATCAATGAGTTTTACAATGATATTCAAATGGTGATGATTATTCATGATTTAGATAATTATGCAAAAATTACTCGAAAAGAACTAACTATGGCAGGTGTACCAATCCATGATTCTCTAAAAGGAAATAAGTTAGATATTTATGATGTAGGTTCTTTTCATGCAGATGCAGTTATTATCTTAGATAGCCCCTCAGATGAAATCTCAAAAAAATTATTGAATCAGGATGGGATTTCAGCTAATAAAGATAAAGTATCTGTTATTAAAATGTCAGATAATGAAATGCCTGACTATCAGCTAATTGCAGATGAAATTGACACAGTATTAAAACGTCTAGCTGACTAGAAGTCAAATTAATCTTTAGATATGAAATTCTGGCAATCTTTTAGCAAGATATTTATTGCTTTTTCACTATGTTTGATGGTTTGGAAATGTTCCGAGGATCCTATCAATTCAGATTTGGGGCACGGTGACCTAAATATTGACACACTCAGTTTTTCAATGATTGACTTTAAAGGTTACAGTGTTGCACCGAATCTATCTTCAAGTGATAGATTATATCTAGGTAAAAAAGCAAATCTCCATGTCCCAATTTCTTTTGTACGTATTGGAGATGCATTTAAAATAACATCTGACAGTACAATCTCTTCTGTATGGGATTTCTATTATGATAGCACCGTAGTAATCGATAGTCTACATTTTATTTTATACTCAAATGACAGCATTGTTTCTCAAAATTCGAATGTTAATCTGTATTTCAGTCCCGATTCACAATTTGATGAAAATTCAAGTAACTTTTTAGATTTTTCCAATTTTTCTACTGATGATTGGGAAATGCTTGGGACTCCATCAATATTAACTAAAATTGATTCTATTGGCGCATATGAATCAGCAGAATTTATTTGGGAAATAGATACTTTGTTAAGTTTGCTTTCAGATACTCTAGATTCAAATCTTACTAGGACTTTTGCAATCAAATTAGCACAGGATGATACAAACTTTATGGAATTCTTCAGTGAGGAAGCAACCACTGGTGAAAAAGATCCAAAGATAATAATGTACTATAGACAAACAACTTCTTCAGGAGATAGTATAAGTATTGATACTAATTCTGTTAAGATTTTCTCATCTGGAGATTTAACAATTATTGATCCTACTGATTTTATATCAGACACGACCTATATTGATTTAGGTAATGGTATTGGATCCCGTGGAATTTTAAATTTTCCTTTTATCGAGGAAACCTTACCCATTGGCTCAGTTATACGGTCTGCTAACTTGATTTTAAACTATGATACAACTCTCAGTGCATCGAATCATAACATTGTAATTGACCCTATAGAAGGCGATAGCGTAGATATTAACAGTATGATCGTTTACCAAGATGACCCATTAATTTCTGTAGGTTATCCTTATAGAGTCTCAAGTTATATTTCAAATGGACAATGCATAATTTCAATTAAAAATATAATTCAAAATCTAAATTTAGGTAATATAGATAATTTTGGTTTTAAGCTAGTTTCTAATGAAAAAAATGATCCATTTGAGGTTGTGTTTTTCAACAAAAAATCAAACAACATAGATGCTCGACTCGAAATAATATTTGTAACGAATAATAATGGTAATAATTAAAAATTTAATAATTTATTCCCTCTTTTTTTCATTTTGTCTTCCCCAAGGTAGAATGAATGCACTTGGAATTGGTCACTATAATCAGTTTCAAGGTTTAAACAACGCTGCAGATGGTTTTATGGAATTAACACCTTCTTTTCAAAAAGAAGTTAGTATTGGGAATCCTTCTACATGGCATAATCTAGATTATACATACTTGTCTCTATCTTATAGTGGTGACTATAGCTTTATGAGTCAATCATCAATTGCAAACGGATATTCCAGTTTGTCCAATGCAATCTGGATAGTTCCGATTAAATCAAAATATGCATTAGGATTATCGCTAAAACCATATGCAGACCAGAAAATCAAATTATTAGATGAAAATTCTTTATCCTTTGTTGGATATGACACTACCCACTCTTATGTACGGTCTTTTGAAAGGTCTGGAGGCATTCTATCTTTAAATGTAGGTGGGACAATTATGATAAATGAAATTATTCAACTTGGTTATTGGCACAGTGCGCTTTTTGGCTCAACAAGGCAAAGTGAATCATTAAGTTTTGGAGGTAGTTCAATGATTCAGACAGCAAGGATGAGATACAATGGCATAATTAGCAACCTATACCTGAGTATGCCATTTTCAAATAAATTTAAATTATTTTCTAAATACACTTTCACATACAAGCCTCTCCAGGCTATTATTGAAAAGAAGCATCCCTTTGATGATGTAAATGATAATGGATATCATGATTTTGTTTCACCATATTTTGATTTTCCATTTCCAGATAGCGTTAGTTCAGCACCTGAAATTAAATATCAAAATATTCATAGTCCTGATGGTGTGTCTTTAGGATTAAATACTTCATTAAATGGTAGGGATTTCCTTTCAATTGAATTAGCAAATAACATAGATAATTTTGATGTATCTAAAAATGGAAACATAATTTATCCAATAGATAATAGGGTAAAGTCTACAAGGTTAATCAGACTATTATTTTCGCATTACCCTAGTGATATTTCAGCGAGAATAGTTGACAAGCTATCATTGAAAACAGGGCTTTGCTACTATGAGCACAATTTAATAAATAATGAGTCAGATATTATAGAAATTGGATTTTCTTTAAGTATCGGCTATAAGTTCAAGCCTGTAGGAAATCAAATTGATATCAGTTACTATTTAGCAAATAGGGAGTATTCTGATATGAATGGAAAAGAATTAGTGCAACAAATTCAATTAGGTATCGGTCTTGCTGATATTTGGTTTGTAAAAAGGAGACAGAAATAGAAATGAAATATATCAAGTTGACATCAATGTTATTATGGTTGCTTATTTTAATTATGTGTGCCCCGCCATCAAAAACAGGTAAAAGTTCCGCTAAAAATAACAAGAGGTTGGATTCACTAAGAAATATTAGATGTCCAAGATTGATGAGTAGTGCTGCAGAATATTACAGAAATAGAGATTGGAAGCAAACTGTAAAAATTTATGAAGAGATAACCTCACTTGATTGTGATGAATGGAATCCGAATTTTGCACCTCCTCAAGAAATTTACCAATATTATGCAATTGCTTATGAACAGATGGGTAAGTTTGACAGTTCAGAATTTGTATTGCTTGATGGACTGCAAAAACTACCGCAAAACATAGAACTTAGAAAAAGATTAGCATATTCATATAAAAAGCAAGGTAAGAATGAATTAGAAATTATTGAATATGAACGTCTAGTAGAAATGGCACCCGAAGACCTAATTGTCTTAAATGATCTTTCGAAGTTGTACAAAGAGAGCGGTAGGTTTGAAGACCAAATTTACATTCTCGAAAAAATACTAGTGTTTGATGAAAGTAATGAAATAGCACAGAGTGAACTTGCGATAGCTTTTGAAAATAGTGGTAAAGACCCTCTAGATGTATATAGAAAGAGATATGAAGATAATCCCAATAATTTAAGTTATGGATTAGACTATGCTAATCGATTAGCTCAAGCGGATCAATATGAACAAGTTATCCCAATTCTAGATGAATTGATAAGACAAGATCCAAGTAGTAAATTGGCCTACAGAAAATTAGCAGCTGCTAAAAAGGAAATCGATGATTTAAATGGTGCAGCAGAAGCCTATGAAGAATTATTTAAGATAGATCCTAGAGATTTGAAAATTGCTATTAACATTTCTGAATCTTATCTAAATAATGATGATTTTCGTAAGGCTTTGAAATGGGCTGATAAAGCTATTAGTCTTGACACGAAAAATGGAAATGGATATGGACAAAAGGGTAAGGTTTATTATTATGCCTGGGATAATTTTCGTCAAAACCCTTTTACAATAGATGACAGAATTGTTGCGAAACTTTCCTATATTTATTTTACAAAGGCTGAAAGTAAGGGTTTCAGAGGTTTTTCAAAAAGCAGTTGGTTAAAGGAAAACGCTAAAGATGTGATGTACGGAAAAGCGCAATGGTTTATGGCTGAGGACAAAGTTAAAAGAAGCAGAAGTATTTCAACACAATCTGAGGATTATGATTGGGTTATAGAATCATTAAAAGCAGAGGATGGATGGAAGTAAGAATGTCTGACTTACAAAAAAATGATGGTGAATTATATGAGATTTTAAAAAGAGAAATTTCAAGGGAAGAAAGTACGTTAGAATTGATTGCCTCAGAGAATTTTACTAGTAAAGCAGTGATGGAAATGACAGGTGGCGTGATGACAAATAAATATGCTGAGGGTTACCCAGGGAAGCGTTACTATGGAGGATGTGAAATTGTTGATGAAGCAGAAAATTTAGCACGGCTTCGATTAAATCAATTATTTAATGCAAAATACTCCAATGTACAACCTCATTCTGGTTCTCAGGCTAATATGGCAGTTTTTATGACATTTTTGAAACCAGGTGATACGATAATGGGATTAGACCTTGCTCACGGTGGCCATCTTACACACGGGAGCACCGTAAATTTTTCTGGACATTTGTACAATTCAGTTTCTTATCATGTGGACAAGAAAACAGGTCTTGTAGATTTTGATGAGGTATTTTCAGTCGCTATTGAATACAAGCCAAAAATAATAATTTGCGGTGGTAGTGCCTATCCTAGGTTTATTGAATTTGATAAATTTAAAGAAATTGCAGATAAAGTTGATGCATTCTTAATGGGAGACATCGCTCATCCAAGTGGTTTAGTAGCTGCTGGCTTACACCCATCACCATTTCCTTACTGTGATGTTGTCACCAGTACAACGCACAAAACCCTACGCGGACCAAGAGGGGGAATAATTATGATGGGTAAAGATTTTGAAAATCCTTGGGGTAAGATTGCTCCAAAATCAGGAAGAATAAAAATGGTATCTGAGCTAATCGACGCTGCAGTGATGCCAGGTGTGCAGGGTGGTCCTTTAATGCATGTTATTGCTGCAAAAGCTGTTGCTTTTGGCGAAGCTTTGAAACCAGAATTTAAAAATTATGGTATGCAAGTTATCAATAATGCAAAGATTATGGCCGAAGAATTCTTAACAATGGGGTATGATTTAATATCTGGTGGTACAGATACTCACGTATTATTAATAGATTTAACAAGTAAAAATATAACCGGTAAAAATGCTGAAAATATTTTAGGAAAGGCTGGTATTACATTGAATAAAAATATGGTGCCATTTGATACTAGAAGTCCATTTATCACAAGTGGCATAAGAATAGGAACACCTGCCATCACAACTAGAGGAATGGGAGAAGTTGAAATTAAAAAAATCGTAACTTGGATAAATAAAATACTTATGAACCCAGACCAGGATGATTTAATTAATAATATACGAAAGAAGGTTTTTAGTCTTTGTTCAGATTTTCCGATTTATCATTAATTGAAAGTAATTTGATTAGATATTTTTTATTTCAATGTATGATAGCTGTTCTTTGTTTCCAAAGCTGTGCACCAAAAGCATTTCTTATAAACCAACCAAAGCTAGTTTCTTTATACTTTGATAAGAAAATAGTTAAACTAGAAAAAAATGATGATTCTAGCCTGAGGATTCAAAGAAAAACGATGCGAACAAAAATTGAATATGGTTTTGGAATAATCATGGAAGAAGCTGATAGGATAATTGATATCGATTATAATAAAGGTATTAAAAAATATAAAAAAGCATATGATTTATTTCAAGATTCAAAATTGAAGGGAATATCAATATTAGCTGAAAAGCATCCAGATTTCGAACAATGGTTGCGAGGAGAATTAGATATTGACTTTTCAAAAGATGATGTAAATGATTTATATTGGCTAGCTGCTGCTTACGGTGGTGCAATTAGCTCAAGCCGTGCGAACCCTCATGAATTGGTTCATTTACCTAGGGTTGGGCGTCTGCTTAATAAATGTATTAATCTTGAACCAAATTGGAACAGTGGTGCATTATATTCAGCTAAGATGAGTTTTATTACAACAAAATCCGATCTTAGTCCACAAATGTTACGAGATTCACTAGATTATTACTTTAATAAGGCTATTGATTTATCAAACGGGATGGATGCTGGCCCTTATTTATCATACGCAGAATCAGTGCATAAACTATTTCAAGAAAAAAATAAATTTATAAATAAATTAAACCATGTCATCGATATGGATAATATTTCTGGTGGAGATTATGAGTTGACAAATTTAATTGCAAAAAGAAGAGCGAAGTGGTTACTATCAAACATAGATAATTATTTTATAGAATGAAAAATATTCTCATTATTTACTTATTGTTTAGTTCATTATTATACCCTAGAAAGGTGATTGTTAAAATGGCAACACTTGCACCAGAGGGGACTGATTGGCATGGTATGCTTATGGAAATGGGGCAAGAGTGGAGAGAAATCACAAAAAACAAGGTTCAATTGAGGATATACCCTGGTGGTGTCGTAGGCGATGAAAGAGATATGGTGCGAAAAATGAGAATAGGGCAAATTCATGCTGCTGGTATGACTGCAGAAGGATTATCAGAGATTACTCCCGAATTTTCAGGATATTTTATGCCATTAGTCTATCAGGATAGCAAAGATGTGATGAAAGTGACGGAAGCGTTGATTCCTGATTTTGAAAAAAAATTAGAGGAGAAGGGGTTCAAACTACTTTATTTTGGAGAATTAACTTGGGTATATTGGTTTTCCGTTCATACTATAAAAACACCCGAAGATTTGAAGAGCAGTAAATTTTTTACCTGGGCAGGTGATTTTAAATGGGAGCAAGTATACAAAAAGGCAGGATATAATCCTGTACCTCTTGCATCTACAGATATTCTTTCTAGTTTACAAACAGGACTTATAAATACTATTCCAATGCCGCCCATATATGCTTTAGCACAGCAAACTTTTGGGATTGCAAATAATATGCTAGACCTTAAATGGGGTGTATTAATGGCGGGTATTGTTGTTGATTTAAGGACTTGGAATCGCATACCAAAAAAATACCATGAAGATTTAATAAATATCACAAAAACCATTCAAAATCGATACAAAAATAGTAACAATAATGCTGATGCTCAATCGATTGAAGTAATGAAGCAGTACGGACTAACCGTTCACTCCATAGATGAAGAAGATCGGAAATTATGGCAAGAAGAAGTGAACCGTGTAAGTAAATACCTTCGAGGAAACATCATCCCAGAAACTATATACGATAAGGTGTTAAAGTTAACAGAATAGTAAAATATTCTATGGTGCGCCAGGGCATCGAACACCTGTTAAATTTGATTAAAAATTCTGGAAATCTTTTGGTCGTTTTAATTTTTGCAGGGATGACGATTTTACCATTTCTTGAATCATTTAACCGTATCTTTAGCTTTAATGGAATCCCTGCATCGCAAATATTAGTACAGCACCTTACACTTTGGATAGGATTCTCAGGTGCGGTATTAGCTGCAAAAGACAATAAATTATTAGCTTTGACAAGAAAATCACTTTTTGACAAAGATGCTAAGTTCCATTTCGGGAGGTGGGTCGCCAAAGTCACAACATTTCTCGTACTATTTTCTTTATCTTTGGCAAGTTGGGACCTAATTAAGATAGAAATTGAATTTCCTATGGAGATTGCACCATATGTGCCTAGATGGTTTGCTCAAATAGTAATGCCCTTATGCTTCAGCTTAATGGCAATTATTGTTTTGTTTAAAAGCTATGATAACTATTTTTACCAATTTAGCCTAATAATTATATGCATATTGCTATCACCATTTGGGATTATAGAATTCATCTCAGACTATATTCCAATTTTGCCATTTGGTATCGTTATCATTGGTATTTCCATATTTTATGGTGCTCCTATCTTTATTGGTTTAGGGGGATTAGCAGTTTTATTATTTTGGTATGATTATACCCCTATATCATCCATACCAGTAGAAACATATAGGATTGTGACATCTCCTACATTACCAACAATACCTTTGTTCACTTTAGCAGGATATTTATTAGCTGAGAGTAAGGCATCAGAGCGATTAATTAATGTATTTCGTGAATTATTTGGATGGATACCTGGCGGCACACCAGTTATAATTGTTCTATTATGTGGTTTCTTTACAGCATTAACAGGTGGTTCTGGTGTTACAATCTTAGCATTAGGTGGGTTACTATTACCAATGTTATTAAAAGATGGATATGGGCATAAATTTTCTCTGGGGTTAATAACTGTTTCTGGTTCAGTCGGCTTACTCCTTCCGCCTAGTTTGCCATTAATCATTTATGGAGTTACAGCTGGTATATCTGTAAAAGATGTATTTATTGCAGGTATTTTACCAGGTGTTTTACTAATAATATTGATTTCTTCTTTTGCTATTTTTCAAGGTAAAAAGAAAAACATACAATTAAATAAAATCAATTATAGAAACGCCCTGCAAATTTCCTGGGATACAAAATGGGAATTAATTCTTCCTATAATTATTCTACTAGGTGTTTTCGGAGGATTCGCTACACTTGTTGAAACTGCATCCATATCAGTACTTTACATAGTAATAGTTGAAGTATTTATTTATAAAGATATCCAATTAAAGGAATTACCTAGAATAACTGTAGAATGCGCTACATTGATTGGTGGTGTCCTCATAATACTAGGTGTCGCAATGGGCTTGACAAGTTATTTGGTCGACGCTCAGATACCTATGCTAATCTTAAATTGGGCAAAAACAATCATTGTAAATAAATATGTATTTTTACTTTTACTTAACATATTTCTTTTAGGAGTTGGTTGTTTAATGGATATATTTTCTGCAATTATAGTAATTGTGCCGCTGATTGCACCATTGGGAAGTCATTTTGGAATTGAGCCTGTCCATTTAGCTATTATTTTCATAGCAAACCTTGAACTTGGATTTTTAACTCCTCCTGTTGGTATGAATTTGTTTCTTTCTGCTTATAGATTTAATGAAGATATGCCTAAGATTTATAAGGCTACCTTACCATTTTTTATCATAAAGTTAATTGCAGTAGCTCTGATAACCTATGTTCCACCTTTGACACTTAGTCTTTTATCAAAATAAAGATTCAATACTTGATTTTCAAATGATTAGAAAGATATATTCAAGCAATACAAATGGAGACCATTCCTATACCTTAAACGTTATTTTCTTTTTTAAAGATACAACCATACATAAAAATATTTTAGGAGACTTTCAATGAAGCGTTTAGGGTTGATGCTATTTTTTTTAATAGTATGTCTTAATCCCTCATATACACAAAGTGAAGCAGGGGCAATTTTTCTTCTAATAGCTCCTGGAGCAAGGGCTGGTGGAATGGGAGAAGCCCAAGTTGCCGTGGCAAATGATGCATACGCAAGCTATTGGAATCCAGCTGGGCTAGGCTTTTTAGATGGAAGAGAATTAGCTATGATGCATGTAAATTGGCTACCGGGGCTCGCGGACGACCTTTACTATGAGTTTCTAGCTTATAGGAAAAATTTTCCAAATCTAGGAACAGTCGGAGGGCATTTGATTTTTTTGAACCTAGGTGAACAAATTCGTACTAGCGAAACTGGAGATGAACTAGGAACATTTACAAGTTATATGACTGCATTTACTATGTCATATAGTGCATTAATATCTAAAAAACAATCCTTTGGGATTAACGCAAAAGTCTCGTATCAGCATCTTGTTGAAATTGGTGCTGGAAGTGAAAAGGGTAAGGGGACATCTACAGATTTTGGATTTGACATAGGTTATATGCATAAAGAATGGCTATCTCCAAGATTAACGCTAGGCTTTAATTTGTCAAATTTGGGTCCAAGAGTCTCATTTATTGATCCTGACCAAGCTGATCCGCAACCAACTAATTTAGCTATTGGAATTAATTATGCCCTGATAAATGGAGAATTCAACAAACTTAATATCGTTTATGATGTAGATAAGTTACTTGTTTCATCTTACCCTGACATGGATTGGGATGGTGATGGATACATTGGTGGATATGATGAAGACGGTAATCTAAGCCCCGGTAATGATTACAATATCGATGGTAAATTGGAAATTGCTCATACGGACCCTATGTATTTGGCTTTGTTCACATCATGGTTTAATGATTGGTTTTTAGGGGGCGATATTGATTATGGTCCCAATAGTCCTGGGAATGGCGATGGAATCATAGGAGGATATGATTGGGTAGATGCTGATAATGATGGAAATATAGATGGAGGAAAATGGTTCGATCCAGACTCTAACGGGCAGGTAGATCCCGGGGAGAATGAAATGGTTCCAACAAGTGGTAATCCTGGAGATGTTGGGTGGGGCGCATATAATGAGTATGGTATTAAAGAAGTTGGTAATTCCAGCGACCGTGGCATTACGAATGAATTGGATAGATTAGTTCACAATATTGGCTTAGAATATTGGTACGGAAAATATTTTGCTATACGCTCTGGTTTCTATTACGATAAAACTGGTAAAATAAGTAATCCTACTTTTGGTATCGGTCTACGTTTTGCTGGTTATGGGTTTGATTTTGGATACACCTATGGTGAGCAGGGTCACCCACTTACAAATACTATGCGTTTTTCTCTTAATATAGAATACTAAAATTCTTGGATATATAATGTTCTGCTCCTTTCTCAGCAGATTAACTATCTTTTTATTTCTAGCAACAATCTCTAGTGCTTCAATTACTGGTCCAATTAGAGTGTGTGCAGTCCGAGTCAATTTCCTTGAAGACAATGCACCAAGCACAACTGGTAATGGTCAATTTTTAATGCAATCTCAAGGAATTGATTGTGGAACTTATCAAATCGATCCACCACCACATAATAGATCATACTTTATGTCACAAATCAAGGCTTTAAACAACTATTTAATGAATGTTTCCTATGGCAAATTATGGATAGACATTACTGCTTCGAGTGTTTTTCCTAATGGAGAAAACAATAGTTACCAATTGAATCACGAAATGAAATATTATAATCCATATAATCAAAATGATATTCAGGAGCTTAGAATTACTGAACTTTTTAAAGATGCTTTGAATGCGGGATATAATGTAGATCAAATAGCTTACTCAGATTATGATGTTATCATAGTATTTCATGCGGGAATAGGACAGGATTTTTCTTTGCCTTTTTTAGATCCAACACCGGAGGATATACCGTCTACTTATGTTGATGAAAAAATGATTTTAGATAATCTAAATCAATCAGAAATCATTATTGATGGTATGTCTATCAGTGAGGGTATAATTTTGCCAGAAAGTCAAAATCATTTACTATTTGATATATCCACATCTATGTTTTCTGATGCCAATGACCCTTGTGAATACCAATATGGATTGACGGGAACATTTGCCCTCTTGTTTGGATTTGCTATCGGTTTACCTCCTATGTGGGATATGGAAACTGGTGATAGTAGAATTGGTGTTTTTGGGTTGATGGACCAAGGATCAAATAGTGCAAGAGGAGTTATCCCTACTCCACCAACGGCTTGGTCAAGAATATATGCAGGATGGGAAGAACCAATAATAGTGGAGGTAAATGCAAACATTAGGCTTCCATCTAGAAGTGAAAATAGCATAGTTAAAATCCCAATTAGAAGTGATGAATATTTTCTTATAGAAAATAGAAACAATTCAATCAAAAATGGTATCAGCATTGACTCAATGCGATTCCTCATTGCTGAAACTAATGATGATGAATCTTATCCTTCTTATACTGAAATTCTATTGGACTCTTCTGGACTATCCAAAGACACCAATGGAGTAATTTTAAAAGCAGACAATTATGATACGGGCCTTCCTGGTTCAGGTCTTCTCATTTGGCATGTTGATGAAACTGTTATTGCATCCAAAATAAATAATTTTGGAATAAACAATGACATTAATCGGATGGGGGTTGATTTAGAGGAAGCTGATGGTGCGCAAGACATAGGTCATCCATCTGTTTTTTTATTCAATGATCCTTCTTCAGGTTATTTCGGTGATATGTGGTTTAGAGGAAATAATCAGATTACACTTTCAAATCCAAGTCAACTAGGTATGAAACCATATTTTGGTCCTAAAACAAATCCTTCAACAAACACTAATGATGGAATTCCTACTTTTTTAACAATAGGAGAAATAAGTATTCCAAAAGATACTATGTCATTTTCTATTTTTAATACATTTATCGTTAATGGATACCCTGATAGTTCAATTTATGCACAAAACATATTCGATATCGATAATGATGGTGATAGTGATATCATTGGGGGTGTTGACAGTATCTATGTGGGTTTAATTGATGTCCCTGGAATGGTTCGTACTTACTTTCACAATTTGGAAAGTGAAAATTTTATAATCTTATGTAATAGGGGAAATGAAAAAACTAAAATTAATGTATTTGAATATATTGAGGGTGCCACAAAAAATAGCTCATATGAGTTTCTTATTGATTCAAAAATAATTAATAGTCTAGGACAGACTATAATTGATTCACTATGTTATCCAGTTTATAGTTCAGATTCATTATCTTATGATTTAATGTCAGCTGATCAATGGAATAGTCATACCAAAAGAGTTTATTCAAAATCATATAACTTTAGTTTAGATATTGGGCAAAATGGTATAGCGGTTGATAAGTTTGGAGAAACTAGAAAGGATTGGGATGAGAATACTTTTCGTAATTTAATTGGTATTGATCTTGATATGGATACTAATGTTGATGTTTTAGCATTAGATTCATCTGGATACCTTTTCGCTTATGATTTAAATCTTAAACTCATGGCTGGTTTTCCGATATATTCTGAATTCTCACCTCCACTGTTTTCAATTGATTTAATTAATGGTCCAAAGCCTGAAATAATTGCAAGATCCATAGATAAAAGGACTCTGTATATTTTTGATCATCAGGGAAAAGAACAAATTAAAATGGTTATTAATCCTTCTGAAAATCTCATCGGATTAGGTACCTATGATGGAAAAAATGCATTATTTACTTCATCATCTATTTATCAATTTAATTTTCTTGCTGAAAATAATGGCAACAGTTGGAAATCAAAACACGGCAACTCAGGAAGAACAAGAAAAGTTGAAATCACTTATCAATTAGATTCAGAACAAAAGAATATTCTAGTTAGATCTTATTGTTATCCTAATCCAATAAGAGAAGGCCAAGGGACATTAAGAGTTGAGTCAATAGAGGCAAACAAAGTTACTGTAAATATTTATAA
>MDSZ01133305.1_pt1 | contig 132283 bp, 126 predicted proteins | sample 811201 | NCBI WGS metagenome assembly MDSZ01 (sample SAMN05326647, study PRJNA326480) | marine metagenome | isolation source: seawater | place: Indian Ocean: North | collected 2010
ACAAGACGAAGTTCGCAGTGGCGCGCTGGTAGCTCTTCCCATCCCGGGGCTTGAAAAGCGTCTCCAACTGATCTGGCGCAAACCGCCCGGAAATCTGCACCCGCCGGGATTTGTGCGGCACTTATTGGCCGATTGCTGTCTGTCGCTACCGGTTGCTTCCGGCCAAGAGCTGCCCGAGTGCGAACTGACTCGATCTAGTTGACTCAAGCGTTCACTGCCCCAGAGCAATCAGCGAGGCGTGGACTGACTGACGGCTGTTGCGGCTCTATGATGAAACCTGTCTGATATCCAACACGACCCAGACCTCATACCCTTTCTCCCGTGCTGTTTTCTCGGCCTCGAGTTGGGCAGCGAGAGTACTGATGGAACGGGAGCGGTGCTCGAAGCGGAATGGCGAACCACCGTTCTTACGCACGCTCAATTCAACGAGTGTGACGGTAGAGTGCTGTTTGGGTATGGGCTGCTTCGATTTCGAAGGCGCGAGGTCTAGGCCAAGCGCGCGCCGCATCTCGACTTCAGTGAGTTTTGCGTCAGTCAAGCGAGATCCCTAGAGCGATTGCCGGTGACGCCATTGTACCGAGAAGTCGTGCAGACATGGCCTGAGTTCGATGCTGGCGAGCCAATAACCTCATCTCTGAGATATGGCTACGAATCACCAAAGTAGTCATCGCGGGCGACTAGTCCGAATGGGCGCTCCTCGCAGGGCTGCTCATCGCTGAACAGATTCTGCGTGCGGCGCTCCTGCTTCAAAAACGCTAGTGCCGCGAAAAAGCAGCTTTCGCATAGATTGACTCGATAGCGTTCGCCATCATGCCCTGCGCCATAGCCCCAGAGCGCCTGAAGCGTCCCGAACTGCTCGCCGTACCCCGGCACCCTCGTACTGGTAGCGCATACATCGCAAATGGTGTCTTTATGGCTCTCTGTCACCGGGCAGACCTCATCTTCGTATTAAAAAGAGTAACCGAGGGCACTGCGCAACGGAGCGCCTTTTGCCAGTTTTCCAGCCCCGCTGCGTTAGCTCAAGCATGGTCTGGTGTGCCATGCCGGCGGTGGATATGGCAGGTCTTCGACAGATGCGGTTGGCGGTGGTTCGTCATGGTTGTCCGCTGCACGTTTCTTGCGTTGCGGGCGGCGACCACTCCATTCCCTCTTCGAGGATCGGATGGCTTTCACTAACGACGATCAACGGTTTGTTCCGATTCTCCAGCGCGAACATGGCGATGGAGCCTTCGACGTCCACCGCCGGCACCTCCCCCTGTGGGTCAAGCCTGCCAACCCAGACATATTGCCGGGTCTCCAAACATGCGAGGTAATACGAAATACCCATGCTTCCTCCGAATTTGAATCAAGTCTATTACTGTGCCAATCCGGAACGGGAGGCGGTACTGCCGCAAACATCAAATGTTATCGCCAGTGCATTTTTAACCCAGGTGCCGACGCTATTCTGCCCTAACCCAGCAGTCTGAAAGCGAAATTCTACAACTCGCTTGGTGCTCGAAACTGGGTCAATGAAATTCCGGCATGTGGGTGGAAAATGCACAGGCGGCAACACGCATGCTGCAACGTCCTCTCGGTCTCCCTCCGCGACGTGTGCTTCTTGTTTTTTTACCTCATTTGAGGAAGAATAACCGGAAGTCACCGTTGTGTTAGGAGTCCTCAGATGCAGGCTTGCCAGGTATTCAGTGATCAGGATGAAATCGCCGCCCGTCTTGAACAGTTGAGTCTGGAGCGCGAGCCACTGCGTGAGGCTATCAATCAAGCTCACCTACAGCGGGTTCGCCTGACTCCTAACCATCCCAGCATTTTTCCCGGCCTTGAAATGTGGGGCTGGTTGGTAGGAGCGGTCCGCGATCAGCTGCGCCCACTAGGGTGGGTCGCGCATGAACAGTCGAACTACCCTCTTACCGTTCACTCGGCGCTCAATCTCGCGATTGCTGTCGCATCGGGAGATAGCTATGTTGGAAATCTGCTGGGGATGCCGAGCAGCCGATCCAGGAAGGGTAAAAATACAGTTGATGCTGTTGAGCGGAACTGCCAGTTCGACATGTTTGATGACTTGCTGCCCGATCCGGAGGAGCTGCCTGAATCAGGCCCTCATGAGACCTGGATCCTGCTCCACCACACCGACACGGTGAAGAAGGAAATCCGCATCGAGCTCTCACGTCCATCGGGAATGGGTAAAGGCGGCAAGATCAATTTCTGGTCTGAACGCATCATGCTTGGCACCCTTGCTCTTGATGATGATTTCTTTGAGGTTACCTCCCCAGGCGGTCCGGATATCGACATCGAAATTCGCCGTAAAAGCTCGTGATAGATCATGTTTAATCCACAACGATTTGCGCTCGCCCGTCGCCGGCGAGGTATGAAAAAGCGTGAGCTTGCCACTCATATAGGAGTAACGGAGCGATCAGTCTCCGGCTACGAGAGTGGCACGCAGGAGCCTGAGCCTGGAACCCTTGCAAAAATCGCTAAAACGCTTCGGTTCCCCGAAGCGTTTTTCTTTGGTGATGATCCTGAGGTGCCAACGCCGGATGTTGCCAGTTTCCGGTCGCTCTCAAAGATGACTGCTGGCCTTAGGGATTCAGCTCTCGGTGCAGGCGCAATTGCGCTCCTGCTGAATGACTGGATCGAGCAACGTTTCGATTTGCCAGAGCCAGATCTTCCGGACCTGGGGTCCGAACGCGCTGCACTGACGAATTTTGAGGCGCTCGATAAGCTGGCACTATCACGCAGTGCCCAAGCGCCAGAGGCCGCTGCGGAGATGCTGAGGGCACACTGGGGTTTAGGTGAGCAGCCGGTTAAGAACATGATTGCGCTTCTTGAGTCGAAAGGCGTTCGTGTCTACTCACTTGCAATTGATGCAAAGGAGGTCGACGCGTTCTCGATGTGGAGTGGCGGCCGCCCCTTTATGTTCTTGAATACCTTTAAGTCGGCCGAGCGTTGCCGCTTTGACGCAGCTCATGAATTAGGACATTTGGTTATGCACCAGCATGCCCACCCACAAGGACCTGATTTAGAGCGTGAGGCGAATGCCTTTGCGTCGGCTTTTCTAATGCCACGTGCAAGCGTTCTAGCGATGGCTCCACGTTCGATCACTATCAAAAGCCTAATCAAATACAAGAAGCTCTGGTCCGTTTCTGTGGCAGCCTTAAATTACCGGCTTCATAGCCTGGGGCTTTCCACGGAGTGGGCTTACCGAACGCTGTGTATTCAGATTGCTCAAGAGGGCTATCGCACCGAAGAGCCGGAATCTATTGCTCATGAGCGGTCAGTGATCCTGGAGAAGATTTTCGCCGCGTTACGTGCAGATGGGGTTGGGAAAGCTGGCGTCGCGGGAGAACTGGCAATCAGTCCTGAGGAGATCAATGAATTGACGTTCGGATTGATGTTGAACGTGTTGAAGGGGCAGAGCGCTAACCCATCCGACTCTGGTGGGAAATCAGGTGCCCATCTCCGTTTGGTCAAGGGGTGAAGGGATGCCGCCGATGTCGCTTGGTCGGACTCGGCCAGCAACGGAAATCTGCCTGACAGAGCGTTAAGGAGCAAGCGTGTTGACGGTGTGTATGCGCGCTGACTACTCCAACGCCATGCGCATCCATTTCGGCATTTTGCAGGCCATTAATGTGGTTAGGTCTTCTGGCCTGAGCACCTTCTTGATCGCGGCAATGCATTCCGGGGTCGAGCCGTCTTTACCGAGATAAAATAGTGCGCTGATAGCCGTCCCTACCTCGGTCCCGGCACGCTGCATGACCATTGGTGCCGCATGTACCAACCGGACCTCACCCTTACCTATAAAAAATGATCGGCTGGGTCCGCTGGTGTAATAGATCGGAATGAGCGGCATCTGGGTGCTCAGTCCAAACAACCTGACCGCATGAGCGCCATGAATCTGTAGAACATGGCGGTTCTGCCTAGCGATCAAGCTCACTACTTCCCATACATTTGGGCGGACCCGTGCAACGTATCGACTGGATTTCGGGCGCATGTAAATTCCTCGATGCACCCGTTCAAGTTCGCCTTGGCTGACCAGCCGAGCTAGTGCCTTGGATATGGCGCCACGCGCTCCAAGCTCCGCAAAGCGGCCGATGCAGAAGGGTTGCCCTTTGGGTAAGCGCTTAATCCGTTGCGCAATGCGGGTGGATACCGACAGAGCAAAATCAGTGCTGGACATTGCGGCTCTCATTTCTATCGCGTGAAGTCCAATGACGAGCTGAACAGCGGCTGATGAAAAGCGATCACCCGCCGTCGATATTCATCATCTGGTGCATCGCTCACCAGGCCCTCTTCAAGGCGCCCCAACGAGAGGATCTGGTCGGCCGACGGGTAGTGCCTGAGCAGGCTTTTCGCATAGCTGCGGATATCCTGAGGCAGCTCAGTGTTACGGGCGAGCTCTCGCAGGAACTCTTCGGTCTTGATGACGCTGCGGGTTCTTTCGTGAGAAAGGGTCAATGCGGCTATCTCCTGATTCAGTCAACCACGTCTGCCGACGCTTGAATTCAGTCCTCCATACAAGCATCAAAAGCAAGCCAGCAACTGTTGCCGGTAGTGCTTGGAAAAGCTGACCAGATGGTTTGGCTCAGCGGCAGAGCCCCCCAGGGATAAGGCGCATGTAGCACCTGCCCCAATTACCTGCGCAATGCCACTTCCATTACTGTCATCCAGGACATCGATATTACCAGCAGCCCCAATCCAGCCAGATATTGAACCTGAAGTGGAGGCTGGCATCTCTACCTCGTTCAGCACTGCCAGGTCATCCGGTAGATCATCTGCAATTCTCTCTGCCAAGCACTGCAGTGTCGGCTCCGCTAACATGAATAGCCACGCCTGATTATCGGGCTCGCCTGTGCGCCGAAGCACTCGCCCAAGCACTTGTCGGTAATGCAGCTCAGTGCGGATGCGACTGAGGTAGCAGCACACCTGGAGTCGAGGAATGTCCGTGCCTTCGCTGATCATTCCAACTGCGATAATCCAACGGCAGGCGCTGTGTCTGAACGCATTGATAACCTGCTGCGCAGCCGGGGTTTTGTTGGTCACGATGCGGCAACCTTCACCCAGGGTTTCCAGGGCCAAGGCAATTTGCTGGGCGTGCTCGATGTCGGTGGCAACCACTAAGCCTGCCGCATCAGGCTTGATCAGGCGAAGCTCATCCAGCTTGCTGCACCCGAGACCGAGTAACTGGTCAATCACCTCGTCATGGCGCAACAGCTCTTCGTAGGTGACAGGGGACTCCCCCAATAGTTTGGCAATGCTGGGAAACATCCTGACAGTGCTCTCCGTGTCCAGCTCCTCGGTAAGTATCACCTTCTGGTTGTCGAGCAGGACAATGCGAGGGGAACGGCACACACCATCAGCAATGGCCTCTTTCAATCCGTAGCGGTAGTCGCAGATCAGGTACCCCTCGGGCGTCGAGTAGCGGGCCAGGGCAATGGCCCGGTCGTCCGAACGCCATGGGGTGCCGGAGAGGGCCAAGGTGAAGGCTGCCCTGTCCTGTATCCGCTGAAGAATCTGTTGGCCCCAGGCGTTACTCAGAAGTACATCGTGGCCGGCGCAGTGGTGGATTTCGTCGAAAACCACGAACACACGGTAGTCATCGAGGAGTCGCCAGAACGTCTCATCTCGGTATTCCATGGCTTGATAGGTGAACGCCGCCCCAACTGCGCCGAGTTGGCCGTCCAAGCGTCTGCCGAGCACCGCAGCAAAGGACGAGCGAAAGCCCTCGACAACTTGGCAGGATGGTGCGAAGCAGAGCACCAGATCGATCCGGTCCTGCTCAAGCAGCCTGCTGGCCAGCTCTGCCGCCATACGCGTCTTACCGGCACCCGGCGTTGCCTGGCAGAAGAAGTGCGGCGTGGCAGTAAAGTGCTCCAGTGCCGCGTCGATGCAGCGGCGTTGCCAGTTTCGCAGCAGTGTGGTCATCGTGCGGAGGCAAGCGTCTTGAGTGTCTTCTCGATGGCGCGAAGATGGCCCAGCAGGCGCGAGCTTCGGTCTCTAGCTTCCAGGTACTCGCCTTCGACCTTATCCCGGAGATGCGGCATATCATCGAGGAGCAGCTTGTATCGCTCCGCCTCGCCCATCGATGCGAGGAAGTCCAGCCTGATTTCCTTGAGGAGCGCCTCCAGGTGCTGATCCGCATCGACTGATGGTTGCGGCACCGCCGAATTATCGAACGCTGACGGCTCCTGCTCTGGCTCACAAGCAGTCTTATGGCTGTTCTCGAACCCGTTGTCGATCAGCTCCAATTGCAGATGTGCCGGAATCGGCAGCAGGTGGTAGACCTGTCCCCGCGAACGGCGCTCTTCATCGAGCACAACCCAACCCATGCGCAGCATTCGGCGGATCTGCTCATACACATAGCGGCGCACATCACCGATACGGAAAGTCATGCCATCCAGGCGCTTGGCATAGGCATCACGCAGTTCACGCGTCGTGAACCTTGAACGCCCTTCCTCCTGAAGCAGCTCATACAGACGCCTGTCGAAGGTAAACGAGGCCGATTTCATTGAGGCACCAGAAGAGTTAACGCAGAGGAAATGCGGATTATAATCCGTGGCTCCTACGTCCGCAAACACACGATAGTGCCGCCTCAAGTGGAATTGAGACGGTCATGGATAAGTTGGCGAAGGCGTTAGGGGAACGCATCCGGACGCAGAGAAAGGCCTGTCGGATTTCTCAGGATGCTCTAGCGCTGGCCTGCAGTATGGACCGTAGCTATATGGGGCGAATCGAGCGTGGCGAAGTAAACATCACCGTCGAGAAGCTCTATCGCATTGCAAGCGAGCTCGCTTGCGATCCATCCTGCCTTCTGCCTCAGTTGTCAGAGCTGTAGCTCCGCATCTGATCGAGAGCGGTGTTCAAGAAGGCCTGACCAGATCCAGGCCAAATTTCGCTCTCAGATCAAAACCTGGTCTGCGGCTTTTTCGCATTACAGAAGCGCCTTCCTTTATCATCCCCCGGCATCGTGTAGTGGTTGATTTCCCGGTCACTGGCTCAGGGCGCTCAGATGTCGCTGCCGATGGCATTAGGCATGCGTCAACGCTTCTGAGCAGAGCTGAGTTGCCGATGCTGACGCCAGGCTGACAGAGCAGCATGTGCCGGCCGGGAGGTAGCCATTACCCAAAAATTTAGCGGCTAAAATCGCCGCATTCGCGCATCAGCGATGCTGGATAGTGGTAAACCATGAATGCAGTAGAAATTGAGTCCGCCATTTCGGACCTGGCCTTTGAGCCCTTTGACGCGGTGGAGTTTCCGTTCACCTTCCTGGCCGCATTCGGCAATAAGGAAACCGCTCTCAAGCGGCTGCGCGCCGGCAACAACAACGCCTCGGACGTACCTCGCGGCGTACTACTGCGCAACAACATTCATATCGCCACCTGCGAGCCCGGCAGCGTGGGCGATACGCTCAAGGCATTGCGTGCCAGCCCGGCCACCGCAAAAGCCAAGGCCAAATTCATCCTCGCTACCGACGGACAAACGCTGGAGGCCGAGGAGCTGATCACGGGTGAAACCATCACCTGCGGCTATCCAGACCTTCCCAACCATTTCGGCTTCCTGCTGCCGCTGGCCGGCATCTCCACCATCAAGGAGATCAAGGACAACCCCATCGACGTGCGCGCCACGAGCCGCTTGAACAAGCTGTACGTCGAGCTGCTGAATGAAAACCCAGACTGGGCCAAAGCCGAACGCCGCCATGACATGAACCACTTTATGGCGCGGCTGATTTTCTGCTTCTTTGCCGAAGACACCGACATCTTCACTGGCGATGGTCTGTTTACCAAGACGGTTGAGCAGTTCAGCGAACGCGACGGCTCCAACACCCACCAAGTGCTGTCGGAAATCTTCCGCGCCATGAACATCAAGCTGGCCGAGCGCGCCACCGCTCAGCCGCGCCTACCCAGTTGGGCCAACACCTTCCCTTATGTGAATGGCGGTTTGTTCTCCGGCAGTACCGAAGTGCCACGCTTCACGCGCATGGCGCGCACCTACCTGCTGCACGCTGGCAACCTCAACTGGCAAAAAATCAACCCAGACATCTTCGGCAGCATGATCCAGGCCGTAGCCGATGATGAAGAGCGTGGCGCACTCGGCATGCACTACACCAGCGTGCCCAACATTCTGAAAGTGTTGAACCCGCTCTTCCTGGATGACCTGCGTGCTCAACTAGACGCTGCGGGCGACAACAAAGCCAAGCTGCTGAACCTGCGCAAGCGCATGGCGCGCATCCGTGTGTTTGACCCTGCCTGCGGGTCCGGCAACTTCCTGGTTATCGCCTACAAGCAGATGCGCGAGATTGAAGCCGAGATCAATCGCCGCCGAGGCGAGGCCAACAATAAATCGGAAATCCCTCTGACCAATTTTCGCGGCATCGAACTGCGCGACTTTCCGGCAGAGATTGCCCGTCTGGCGCTAATCATTGCCGAATTTCAGTGCGATGTGCTGTATCGCGGCCAGCAGGATGCGCTGGCGGAGTTTCTGCCTCTGGATGCGCAGAACTGGATCGTTTGCGGCAATGCGCTGCGGCTGGACTGGCTGAGCATCTGCCCGCCAACGGGAACAGGCGTGAGAGTGCTCGCCGATGACTTATTTGGCACGCCTCTCAATCAGACAGAAATTGATTTCGAGAACGAAGGTGGGGAAACGTATATCTGCGGGAATCCGCCGTATCTTGGCTCACGGGATCAGAAGGACGAACAAAAGGCTGACTTGCAGACTCTTTTCGATAGGCGAATCCAGAACTGGAAGTCGCTCGATTATGTTGCCGGCTGGTTCATTAAGGCCGCTGATTACGGCACCAAAACCCGCTCTGCTGCGGCTTTCGTGTCCACCAACTCCATTTGCCAGGGTCTGCAAGTTCCAATCCTGTGGCCGGAGATATTTGCCAGTGGCCGCCAAATCGAATTTGCCCACACATCCTTTCGTTGGGCCAATCTTGCCAGCCACAATGCAGGTGTGACTGTAGTCATCATTGGCATCACAACGCAGCCACGCAATCCGAGGCGCTTGTTCTCTCTGGACGACTCGGGACAGACCATCGAACGCCAATGTGCGCATATCAATGCATATCTGGCGGTAGGTGATAGTGTCATTGTGGATAAGACTAGCCAGCCCCTGGGTACGCAGAGTGAGATGACTTTTGGAAATACTCCAATAGATGGCGGTCATTTGCTGCTCTCGCGGGACGAACGCGACGCCCTGCAACTCACACCTGCTCAGCAAGGCCAATTTATTCGCCGGATTTATGGCTCCGCTGAGTTCATTCGCGGCCTGGAGCGTTACTGTCTGTGGATCGAAGATCAGCACTTGGCTGAAGCACAAACGATCCATCCTATTGCTCAACGTCTTCGTGATGTGCGCAATATGCGACTCAACGGTGGGAAGACAGCAAGGGACATCGCTGAAAGACCACACCAATTCCAAAGAATGTACTTCGGCAAGCATTCAACGCTCATTGTCCCTAGCGTCTCCTCCGAAACTCGCGCGTATCTGCCCTGCGGTTATGCGCCTGCCGGGACTATCGTTTCCAATCTCGCCTTCGCCCTCTACGATGCTCCGCTCTGGAACATGGCCCTGATTGCTTCCCGCTTGCACTTAGTCTGGATCGGCACTGTCTGCGGAAAAATGAAAACTGACTTTCGCTACTCGAACACTCTTGGCTGGAACACCTTCCCAGTGCCGCTACTCACCGAGCAGAACAAGGCGGACCTGACGCGCTGCGCCGAGGACATTCTCCTGGCCCGCGAAGCCCACTTCCCCGCCACCATCGCCGATCTGTACGCCCCGGACGCCATGCCGGCCAACCTGCGCCGCGCCCACGAGCGCAACGATGAAGTGCTGGAGCGTATCTACATCGGTCGGCGTTTTAGAAACGATACCGAACGACTGGAAAAGCTGTTTGACCTCTACACCAAGATGACAGCAGATACATCGAAGGCCGCGCCGAAAAAGCCACGAGGGAAAAGGCATGAGCGATACCCTTGCTAACCTGACCACGCCCCCCGAAGGCTACGGCGAGTGGTTAGCTGATCTCAAAGGCCGCATCCACAATGCCCAGGCGACGGTACTCTCATGGAGGAAGAATCACAGTGACTAACACTACCAACCCGACCAACAGATACACGGTGCCGTCGGTATCCATTGCTACCGCGCACACTGGGGCATCCAGCAAGGCAAATGAGCTGGGCATGCGTACCATGCAGGAACGCGCCTATACCAAGCGCGGCGAACAGTATTTGCTGATTAAATCGCCACCGGCATCAGGTAAGTCCCGCGCCCTGATGTTTATCGCCCTGGACAAGCTCCATAACCAGGGACTGCAACAGGCTATCGTCGTAGTGCCGGAGCGCTCCATTGGCGGCAGCTTTGCCGATGAATCGCTGAGCCAACATGGCTTCTACTGGGACTGGCAAGTAGCCCCCCAGTGGAACCTGTGCAATGCACCAGGCATCGATGAACCGCGTGTGGCCAAGTCCAAGGTAGATGCAGTGCGCGCCTTCCTGACCAGCAGCGACAAGGTGCTGGTCTGCACCCATGCCACCTTCCGCTTTGCCGTGGAAGAGTTAGGCATCGACGCTTTCGACAACCGCCTGATTGCCATCGACGAGTTCCACCACGTTTCCGCCAATCCGGACAACAAACTGGGCAGCCAACTGAGCGCGTTTATCAACCGCGACAAGGTGCATCTGGTTGCCATGACCGGCTCCTACTTCCGTGGTGACAGCGAGGCCGTGCTGGCCCCGTCGGAAGAGAACAAATTTGAGACAGTCACCTACACCTACTACGAGCAGCTCAACGGCTACCGCTGGCTCAAGTCGCTGGATATTGGCTACTTCTTCTACACCGGCCGGTACGTGGATGCGGTCGCCAAGGTGCTGGACCCGGCACTGAAAACCATCGTCCACATTCCAAACGTAAATGCCCGCGAGAGCCTCAAGGACAAAGAGCGCGAGGTCAACGAGATCATGAGCGCGCTCGGCGATTGGCAGGGTGTAGACCCGACCACCGGCTTTCACCTGATCAAAGCCAAGGACGGCCGCACGCTGAAAGTGGCCGACCTGGTGGATGACAGCGACCCAGGCAAACGCTCCAAAGTGCTCGGCGCATTGAAAGACCCGGCGCAGAAAAACAACCGCGACAACGTCGATGTGATCATCGCTCTGGGCATGGCGAAGGAGGGCTTTGACTGGATCTGGTGCGAGCATGCGCTGACCATCGGCTACCGTTCGAGCCTGACCGAAATCGTGCAGATCATTGGCCGTGCCACCCGCGATGCAGAAGGTAAAGAGCGCTCACGCTTCACCAACCTGATCGCAGAGCCAATGGCTGATCAAGCAGCTGTAGCCGAAGCGGTAAACGATATGCTCAAGGCCATTTCTGCCAGCCTGCTGATGGAACAGGTGCTCGCCCCGCGCTATGAGTTCACCCCGAAAGATACCGGGCCGAAAGAAGGCTTCAATTATGGCCCGGAGGGGTATCAACCGGGCGGCACCAACCTGGGTGTGAATGAAACCACGGGCCAGTTCCATGTCGAGATTAACGGCCTGACCACGCCGCAAAGCACAGAAGCCACGCGCATCTGCAAAGAAGACTTGAACGAAGTAGTGACCAGCTTCCTGCAGGACAAAACCGTGCTGGAGCGCGGCCTGTTCGATAAGGAGAACACCCTGCCGGAAGAGCTGACTCAACTGCGCATGGGCAAGATCGTGCGCGAGCGGTACCCCGATTTGAGCGACGTCGACCAGGAAGCAATCCGCCAGCACGCCATCGCCGCCATGAACATTACCCAGCAGGCCAAGTTGGCTCTGGCGCAGGCAGATGCAAACGGTAGCGACAACGTGCAGGGCAGCACAGCACTGCTTGATGGCGTGCGCAAATTCGTTAACGTGCGCGAGCTGGACATTGACCTGATCGACCGCATCAACCCCTTCGATGCCGCCTATGCGGTACTGGCGAAGGCAATGGATGAAAAGTCTCTGCGCCAGGTTCAGGCCAGCATTGCCGCCAAGAAGGTGAGCATCCCCGAAGATGAGGCGCGAGAGCTGGCCAAGCGTGCCCTGCAGTTCAAGAACGAGCGCGGCCGCCTGCCCGACATCAACTCTGCCGATGCCTGGGAAAAACGCTTGGCTGAAGGCGTAGCAGCATTGGCACGCTACCGCGCCCAAGCCAAAGCGGCGCAGGGGGAATCCGCCAATGGCTGATATGAACGATGACGACCTGCTGGAGGCGCTGGGGGTAGAAGTCCCCACGCTCAAGACAGCCACTCGAACTCCTCGCGAAGAGCGCATCATCGCTGGTTTCGAGGACATTCAGCGCTTCTATCAGACCCACGGCCGCGCTCCGCTGCATGGCGAAGACCGCGACATTTTTGAGCGCTTGTATGCCGTGCGCCTGGATCAACTGCGCAAACTGCCAGAGGCACAAACCCTACTGGCCGGTCTGGATACTCACGGCCTACTGTCAGGTACTGCGGTCACCACGACTAATGTGGATGACCTGGATGAGGACGCCTTGCTCGCCGAGCTGGGCATCGGTAGTGAGTCCGTCGAGCAGGACGACATAACGGTACTGAGGCATGTGCGTTCCAGTGCGGCAATAAAAGCGGCTGAAGAGATGGCCGCTCGGAACCCCTGTAAAGACTTCGAGAATTTCAAGCCGCTGTTTGATGAAGTGGAAGTAGGCCTCAAGCAAAAGCGCTGGGTGACCAAGCCTTTTGGCAAGAACGCCAGCATTGAGGCTGGAGACTTCTTCATTCTGAGCGGGCTCATTGCCTACGTCGCCGAAGTCGGGGACACCTACAAAACGCCGAATGCGGAGACGAACGGGCGTTTGCGCGTCATCTACTCCAATGAGACGGAAAGTGATCTGTTGCTACGATCCCTACAGCGGGCGCTTTACAAGGACAGTGAGGGGCGTGCCGGATCTCGGCTGATCAAGGTCGACTCAGGCCCACTGTTCAGCGACATCGCCGAGCCGGACGACATAGAAAGCGGCACTATCTATGTGCTGCGCAGCCAGTCTAACCACCCCTTCGTGGCCGAGCACCGCGAGCTGATCCACAAGATCGGCGTAACCGGAGGCCGAGTGGAAACCCGCATCGCAGGCGCAGACAAAGACGCCACCTACCTGCTGGCTGATGTGGAGGTGGTCGCTACTTACAAGCTGCACAACCTGAACCGCACCCGGCTGGAAAACATCTTCCACCGCCTGTTCGGCGCGGCGCAGCTGGACTTGACCATCGAAGACCGCTTCGGCCATCCGGTCAAACCTAGGGAGTGGTTTCTGGTGCCGCTGCATGTGATTGATGAGGCGGTTGAGCGCATTCGAGATGGGTCGATTACCGGTTTTGCGTATGACCCGCAAACAGCTCGCCTAGTCAGCGAAGGGGCAATTAAAGCGTGATGGTCATATCCGGGAGAAAGCAAGTCTTCTCTCCTGGATGCCCCCTTGGATTGCACACCAAGCGTGTGCCCAATACGGCATAGTCGAGGAGGTGTACGAATGATTAGCCATTTTGTATCTCTTCAGGTCTTTTCTTGATCAAGGCATAGAGATCAAGGTTGGGAATGGCATTGGCGTTCAAAAGCATCCTCTCAATCATACGCAGTTGCTCTGCATTATTTCTTTTGAGAACCGCAACCTCAGCCTTCAAGTGCTCTATTTGCTCCACAAGCTTTACTTCAGAAGCAGTTATCTTTGTGAGCAGGGAAGGAGTTGCGCCACGAAGTTGAGCTTTTTTATTCTTATAATATGTATTGATACCGACATAAGTGCATAGGGTTTGTCTAGTTGTTTTTATGCCAAGCTCAAGCTCTACCTTAGCGACCAGCGCGTCCCAAGTCAGCTTACCTACCCACTTAGCTAACATAATCTCAATTTTACGCTGTTGCTGAGCTGATATTTTTGGTACTACCACATCACACCTCCCCTTCAGACAGACCGAAAGAGGATAAAAGAGAGCGCAACTCGGGATTAGCATCAGATGCTGTTCTGGCAGTCTTATCTTCAATAATACCCTTCAGGCGAGCCTCAAAATCCGGTAGGGCACACGCGACCTTTGTAATGATCTTGGTATTTAGATCGGTCAAACTGAACTCAGAATTTTTATTTGAGTAACGAATCATCGTTCCGACAGGCTTACTTTTCATCAAATCATTCAGCATGGATAGAATATGGGTATTTCGCGAGTGAATTAGATACCACTGCCTCATCGCCTGGGAGTTTGGTAAGCGTGGATCACACGCTACCGATTCTAATCTCAAAGTTTGAAACGATAAATCTTTCTCAAAAAACTCGATTGTCTTCACATCGCCTGCTATGTGACAAGTCTCCGGACACATGAAGCACTGCGAGACGAAATCGTTCAAATAATTGCAAGGCGTTACATTAAGATTTTGAGTACAAAGACCGGTGGAGGTGACAGATGCCGGCAGGTTGGTGGTTTGTGTAAGTTGATTTTGGGAAACGACTCGAATATCCCGCCTGTCGATATCTGGCGGATTCAATATCGCACTCACACGACTGGCTTTCTCGTCGTGAGTCGTATGAATATAAGTATGGGTTTGCTCGGGATTCTTTCTGCCAGACCAAGCAGTGATAATTTCAACTGGAATGCTACTTAAATCAGCAAGGGTGTTAGATAAGTGCCGCAGACTATGCGGTCGCAGAATTAATTCTGACGAAAATCCGTAATCCTGAAAAATCGATGTCGTGTAGCGCCCCTGGCCGACCAGTCGAGTAAGAACCGAGGCGCCTAGCGACGCTAATGGCACCACCGCATAGTTTGTCTTTTGAAAAACTTTCCCACCACTTCCGACACTCTCGGGCGCACCATAAAGCCAACTCCCCAAGAAGCAGAACATGGCATCCTTAAGCTTGATACTTGATTCTCCGCTTGAAAATGAGAGTGGAAATTCCGGCAAAATTGATGTCCTATAGAAAGCAATCCACCACTCCTGCACTTCTTCAACCGAAACGACAGACTTATCGGAAAAAACTTTTGGCATATTGGCGTACCCGAACAAGTGGGGTAATCCTGCTAAAGCTGCACTTCTTGTTTGCGACACGGACAACTGATCTTTAGGCCGCAATGAATAAATCGGTTTTTTTTCGAAAAAATGGCCTCTTTGACTTTTATAGGTGGAAGTCAGATCAACTCCTTCCTTAAGGATCGGAACGCAATCATTAGCCCCATAGAACCCTAATGCATAACCCAATGTGAAAAGATTGGGCCGCTGCGCTAAATTTAAATTCCTCTTTAGTTCTGGCGCTATCTCGAACCCACCAAGCAACGCTTTCAAGCTTTGGTCCGGGTTCTCGTAGAATCGACATAGAATTCTCGCTGGCTCGCATGCTTTGTAAAAGAAGTTCATGGCTTTCTTTATCGGATCAGCGAGCACCGCAAGTATGTGGTTCTTGTTGTTCCCGTAGCCTTTACTTCCAATCCAGTCGAGGTAATAAACTGGCTCTCCATTGCTTTCAGAGTAACAATGCAGTCTTTGTTTAGGAAGAACAGGTATTTCCGCAGAAGTTCGATTAGGCGACGCCAGCGACAGCGTTCCAAAAGTCACTACTAAGGCATCATGGATTTTTATCTCTTTACCAGGGCGCAGCGAGCCATGTTCATCCACATACTCAAATACAGTAGAGAAGATGTCGGCTAGCGCAAGCACTGCTTGGATATCTGGAAGTTTCTCCAGCGTATTGTCAAACGTGGCATGTCCCGTCCTGTCTCTGCTGTCGCTGCCCTTCAGGTTGACCTTTCGCATCACCCCCTTTTCAGCGCAGAACGCGAGAAACGGCCGCAAGCGGTCAGCTGAACGCGCCCCCAAATTAAGACTGGTGATTGTGCACTCTGATTGCTCATAGAGATCACCATCCATGAGTGACAACAATTTCCTAGCTACCGACGTCCGAATTTTTTTCTCGTTGACGGAAAGTGGTGTGTTCGTTGTTTCTATGATCCACACTTTTATCAGGTGGTCATAGGGGTAAGGAAGGGCGTATATGGGATGGTTGCCGGCGTTGCTTTTGCCCTTACGCCCATGTACACCACACAAGAATCTGGTTCGGCGGCCAGTATTGGGGTCCACGTGATACCAGACCAAATCATCAAACTCCGCCTTCTTGCCGCCATGTCCTTCAAATTGCGCTAGCTCGGCTTCGCGATATTCGTTGATGAGCCGCTCCAATCGGCCAAGGTATTTGTTAAGCATTGATTGTGCGCTGCCTTGCGAGTTCTTCATCGCAAACCATTATTGTCTGCTTCACCCAAACAATCTGTCTCTCCAGTTTTTCAATACTTCGGGCGTAAATAGGACTAACTAGGGAGTTGCGGTTTGCAGCAAGCTTGCCCTCTGCATCAGCCAATACCGACCTGTGATCAGCTTCTAGCATCGGACGAAAGTTTGGGCACCCATAACACCCCAATGGTCTCCCTAAAACAGTTGAACAGGTCGCGCAGGAATGCTTGTTGAGTGCCCCACCAACAGGGTTGAACTTATTGTCGACAATGACCTCATCGCCTTCCGGAACGACAGTTAAGGTATGGCTAAAAGCCTTCTTTAGAAACTCATTTCCGATATACTTTGTGTCAATCTCTCTCCTAGATACATAATCCAAATCTATGTAATGCCTTGCAGCCGGCACGGTGACACCTGTCATCTTGGCCAATTGAACGGCGGGCAGACCATTTTGAGCACCGCGAGTTAATACGGTGTGACGAATTCTATTGGAAGTAGCCATACATTCGACAGTTCGATCAGAGGCAACCGGAACCCATCTCATGGCGTGTGCAACTGCAGTCTCCGATATGTGGTAGGCAGTAGACTTTGGCGTAAACATGCTTTTGAACAAATCTAAAGAGTCAAATCGCACTTTAAAAAAATCAACCGCTGGAAACATAGGCATATCATTCATGAGGCTCAAGAGTTCAGATTGATCCACTTGAATCTCTGCTGAGTCCATCACTAGTCTGAGCCCTTCCAATACCACCCGTTTATAGTCTATAAGAACCCCTGAGATATATTCGGAAAGATGTATTGGATAGCGCTCGGGCCGCTCCCTTGAGAATTGTGCGCCCTTAGACTTAACCATGAACACTCTAAGCTGCAATGTTTGCCCCCCTACCGTGCCGATTTCGTCCACAGGAAGAATTCCCGCGTCGCGAAAACTCGCACCCGAGGGGATCAAATCAGACCATTTCAATAGCGCAATTTGAATTGGCCGCCTTACGATGGAGAGCAACAACTTGTTAGTGACTATATTTCTGAGCCGCGCATATAGCCTCGGCGACTGAAAAAACAAAAGATCCCGACTGGCGCCCCAGTCGAACTCTTGTATATTTTCATTGATCTGCCTGGCTAACGAGTCAAACTCAATATCGCTTAGTGCCCCAATGGAAGGATCAAGAGTAGTGTCTTTACCCTTGTCCAAATGTGTCCGCGTATACTTGTGATATTCTTCATACCGTGTATTACCTTGCCTAGAGAGCGTCCCAAAGAACTGATTGAGCCCCTTCTTATTGTTTGTCTGCAGCCCACTCCATATAGATTTAACTCTGGCTAAGGACGGAATGCCATTCAACATAAATGGCTTTACATTGCAAACGATACCTGACGCCGTACTCGCAGCCTTGGTTCGTACGTAGTCCACAAATACACTCAGAATTAAGTTTTTATCATCATCTGGCATGTTAGACGAATGAACCCAGTCAACGCACAACCGTTTTCCTTTTCCATTATTCGGCAGTAATATCCATACATCCTCCGAGGTATTTACCATCAGGCCAGATTTGGCCGTAATCCATGAGCCTTCATTAGTCAGAGACTTAAAAACTTCCCGCCTCTTCTCGCGAGTCATTTTTGCGGATCCACTCTTTTTTGATGCGCCATTGATATCTCTCTCGTCTTCAGCGCAATTCGCTTTTCATTATATCGTCTGTTCTGAGTCGTATTTTGCGACCAGCCCATGGCATATTTTCTAGCATCCTCAAGCAAAGCCGGATTGACCCCAAGCGACTCCCCTTTCTTATCAAAAATTTCATTCCATTTGTGGCGCAACAAATGAGGATGGACATGAAAGCCCAGCGACCTAGAGAGCTTTTGAAATATTGCATTTATTGCCTTTAAAGAAAGAGGCTGACCCGCAGTGCCTTTAGAGTCATTTTCGCTGACAAACACGAAGTCATGGAATTGCGCACGAGGAAAGACAATACGAACGTTGTCAATATAGAACTTAACCTTCTCCAAAAAACCTGGATCAACCGAGGCGAAGTGTGCTTTTGTCTTTTGATTGGGTTTTTCAGAGCGCAGATCTGTTGGATCATTTGCAGATCGATAAATAGCTAGCTGATCGTTAGTGCCATGAAATAGACAGTCAGAAATCTTCAATTTTGCCAGCGCACCTCTTCTGATGCCGCTTAGGACTAGCAAATTGACGATCAAGTAATTCCTCACCCTAGATGCTTTAAAGGGATTATTAGGAGAGGACGGCATCACCATCTCTAAAAACTTTACGAAAACGTCATCCGGGATCACCGATTCCTCAGGATCGCCAACATGTTGCCCTCCATTCTTGCCAAGGGCATCTTCATCTAACCTAATTTCTGCAATAAGCCCATTAAATTTATTTTTTGTTTTTTCGTCAGCATCTTGCACTTCGTGAAACTCATCGAACAACCATAAAAGAAATTGTCGAAGTCGTCTGATGCGACCTTGCAAGGTTTCGCTAGCGACCTTTGCCATCCCTTTCTGATTGGCAACAATGATGTTCCTTAGATGTTTATCATTTATATCTAGAAATCTTATATTTATACCTTCATCACCAGAACCCTTACTTAAGCAGCATCTGTCATAGAACTGCATGTACTCCATCTGGGAGATAAAAATGCCCGACGCAACTCGTTCGGGTAGGTCAATATTTTTTTCCGAAAAGTACTGCAGCACGAACAGCAGTTCATTTGCGTACCTAAATCTCGTATTGGCCGATTTAGCAGATAAAGCACCATTGAGGTAGCAGGAAACATACGGATCAATAGGGCAATCCGCTTCGTCCACTATCGACACGAAGGGCAACGAATTGAATTGGTATCGTTTGACTTTCATAATTGACAAAAAAGCTAGTCCAATAACCGATTTAGTTACAAACTAGTCCATAAATGAGTTCTGTCAAACGAGAGGAAAGGAAAAGCGACGGAAGGCGGGGCTTACAGGCAATGTCTACAGGTTTATAGGCTTTACAAATATTTTTTTGGTTATAACTTGCCGCCGGACAGGCAGACCATCACCTTGTCGCCATCCTCGATCATGTTGAAATCGGTGATGGCCTCGCCGGCCAGGCGGCGAATGCGCTTCTGCAGTTTGTTCTGGTTGACCGAAAGGGTGCCCATGGTGCGTCGAAATCCGAGGGGGTGGGAACGAAAGCGCGACATTTTACGCACAATGGCGTCTCGCCCCTACCCCACCGGCAACGAAATGCTAGGCTCGGCCGATGAATGACGACCTAGACCCCACTCAGGACCTCGCCGAACAGGTGCTGCAATTGCTGCAGGCCGCTCCCGAGGGGCTTGCCGAGTACGCGCTGATCCAGCAACTGAAAGAGCGCCACAGCGGCCATATCCCCAACCTGCCGCTGGCCGACAAGCTGGTGCTGTTCCGCACCCATTTCCTGCTGTTCAACGCCCTGTATCGCCTGCGCGAGCGGCTCTGGCAGCAGGGCAGCCACCTGCTGCAGATCAGTCCGCTGTGCATTCGCCTGCTGCCGTACGAGCCCGGCGCCGCTGCGCTGAGCGAGCGTGATGAGCTGCGTGACTACTACCTCGACATGAGCCAGCTGCGCGATACCGACGAGCGCGACGTCGAACGCCTGCTGACCAGCTTCTGGACGCGCATGCAGGGTGGCGACGAGAAGCAGGCCGCGCTGGAGCTGTTCGAACTGGACGACGAGCGGGCCCTCGACCTGCCACGGATCAAGCAACGCTATCGGCAGATGGTCAGCCAGCACCACCCCGACCGAGGCGGCAGCACAGAGCGGTTGCAGTCGATCAACCTGGCGATGGAAATTCTAGAGCGCTATTACCGCTGACCCAGAGAGAGCGATTTGCTCTAAAGCCAGGCACCACGCCCGCTCCAGCCCCTGCCTATACTGCGACATAAGGTCGCATTGATTCGGCTTGGTCACCCGGTGGCGCTGCCCATGCGCGCCGGGCGTCCGCGGGGGGCGACCGTCATAAGAATGAGGAGGTGTCTGGCATGATCCACCACGTTTGGGGGCTCTTCACCCATCCCGACCAAGAATGGCAAGAAATCCGTGGCGAGGAAGAATCCATCAGCCACATGTACCTGACCCACGTGCTGATCCTCGCGGCCATCCCCGCGATCTCAGCCTACATCGGCACCACCCAGGTCGGCTGGGCCATCGGTGATCGAGCGCCGGTGATGCTCACCGAAGGCAGTGCGATGGTGATGACCATCATGTCCTACCTGGCCATGCTCGCCGGCGTCGCGGTAATGGGCGCCTTCATCCACTGGATGGCGCGCACCTACGATGCCAATCCCAGCCTGACCCAATGCATCGTCTTCGCCGCCTATACCGCGACCCCGCTGTTCATCGGCGGCCTGGCGGCCCTGTACCCGCACCTGTGGCTGGGTATGGTCGTGGGTACGATCGCCATCTGTTACACGGTCTACCTGCTCTACGTCGGCATACCGACCTTCATGAGCATCCCCGAGGACGAAGGCTTCATGTTCTCCAGCTCGGTGTTGGCGGTCGGTCTGGTGGTACTGGTGGCGATGATCGCCAGTTCGGTGATCCTCTGGGGCATGGGCGTCGGCCCGGTCTACACCAGCTAGCTGTGTAAACCCAGCACGTTGTTCAGTGGAAGCGGTGCTCTGCTGATCGGGGGCAGGTATCCGAGGCTGGCGTGCAGTCGGTGCCAGTTGTAGTGATGCAGCCAGGGCAGCAGGTGCGCTGCTCGCTGCTGTGAAGTGTCGTAGCTGCGGGCATAGGCCCATTCACGCAGGCTCGTTTGGATGAAGCGCTCGGCCTTGCCGTTGGTGCGTGGCGTATAGGGCTTGGTACGGATGTGTTTCAGCCCGAGCCGAGCACACAACCGTTGAAACGCCCGGGACCGATAGCAGGCGCCGTTGTCTGTCATGACGCGCCGAAAGCAGATGTTCAGCCCGCGGTAGTAGCGCAGTGCTTGCAGCAAGGCCCGGCAGGCGCTGCTGCCGCGCTCATCCGGATGCAGGCTGGTGAACGCCAGCCGGGACGCATCGTCGATAGCCACGTGCATGAACTCCCAGCCGGCGCCGTCGGAGCACTGCTGACGGTCGCCAGTGACTCGATGTCCAGGTTTCCAGAAGCGGCCAAGCTTCTTGATGTCCAGGTGCAGGAGATCGCCGGGATTGGCGTATTCATAACGCACCACCACAGGCGCGGGTTCCAGCTCAGCCAGCCGATGAAAGCCGGCCTGCTTGAGACGGCGGGCCACAGTACTGACGGCCAGGCCGAGTATCTGAGCGATCTGCCGGTAAGTCTTGCGAGAGCGACGTAGCTCGATCAGTTGCTCGACCAGAGCGATTGCCGTGGCATGGGGGCATGAGTGCGGACGTGATGAACGATCCATCAGGCCGATCTCACCTTCCTCACGAAAGCGTTTGAGCCACTTGTAGGCTGTACGCACACTGACGCCAGCGGCTTGTGCCGCATCTTCGACTCGCAGACCGTTGAGCATGCGCTGCACGAGAAGGGCTCGACCTCGCGGAGTAAGACGGGCATGTTTATGCAGGTTCATCCGGGGCTCCTGGAAGGCTGTGTTGGTCGCGCTTCCAGAATTCCGGGAATGCCCCGGATGAACAACCTACTGAGAGATCACAGCTAGCGCGGAAGCGCTTCGACAGCAAGGGCCGGCAGCGATGTCGGCCCTTCTTGCATCTGGGCCACCATTCGTCGGCCCGGAAGGCGGCACCTGGTCCGCAGGTCCGGGCAACTTCGCCGTATCCCTGGCGCTTGCGGCATAATCCCCCGTCGAACCGCAGCCGCTACCTGCCATGCCCGAACAGATCCATGCCCGTGTCGAAGCCTGTTACCAACAGGCCGAGGCCTTCTTCAAGCAACCTTTCCCCCGCCCGCAGATCAGTTTCAAGCTGCGCGGGCAGAAGGCGGGCGTCGCCCACCTGACAGAGAACAAGCTGCGCTTCAACCTGCAGCTGTACCGGGACAACCATGAGGACTTCCTGCGCCAGACGGTGCCTCACGAAGTCGCCCACATGATCGCCCACCAGCTGTTCGGCCCACGCATCCAGCCGCATGGCGAGGAGTGGCAGTTGATCATGCGGGGCGTCTACGAGCTGCCGCCGCATCGCTGCCACAGCTACGAGGTCGAGCGCCGCAAGGTCAATCGCTTCATCTACCGCTGCGGCTGCACGGACGGCGAGTTCCCCTTCTCGGCACAACGTCATGCCCTGGTCGCCAAGGGCCGCCGCTACTATTGCAGACGCTGCAAGGTGACGCTGACCTTCAGCGGTGAACAGCGCCAGGAGTAAGCAGAGCGCCTCAGCACGCGCAACCGCCCAGCGCGGCTCAACCGAACACGCGCGCCTCGCGCAGCGCGGCGATCCGTTCGGCGTCGTAGCCCAGCTCCTGCAGCACCTGCTCGGTGTGCGCGCCGACCGCCGCGCCGACATGCCGGGGTGGCGCCAGGCCGTCAGAGAATTTCAGCGGGCAGGCCAGTTGCGCCTGCGCCGGCAGCCCCTCGCGCGGCACCTCGACCACCAGCTCACGGGACCTGATCTGCGGATGCGCCACCGCCTCGGAGAGGGGCAGCATGGGCTCGACGCAGGCATCCAGCGCGGCGAACACCTCGCTCCATTCGGCGAAGTCGCGTTTCTCGATCTCGATCTCGATCTCGCGCTTGAGCGCACGCTGGTCGTCCGCCTTGGGCGAAAGCCCGCGTGCCGCCAGCTCGGGACGACCAATGGCGGCGCAGAACTGCTGCATGAACTGTGGCTCCAGGCTGCCGACCGAGAACCAGCGGCCGTCGCGCGTGCGGTAGTAGTCATAGAAACTGCCACCGTTGAGCGCCTGATTCTCCATGTCCGGCTCCACACCGGCGCCCAGGTAGCCTGCGCCCGCCATGCCATGCAGGCTGAAGGCACAATCGGTCATGCTCACGTCGACCTGCTGGCCCTGCCCGCTCACCTGGCGCTGCACCACGGCGGCAAGCAGGCCGATCACCCCATGCAGCGAGCCGCCGGCCAGGTCCGCCAGTTGCACCCCCAGCGGCAGCGGGCCGCTGTCGGCACGCCCGGTATAGCTGGCGATGCCGGCCAGTGCGAGGTAGTTGATATCGTGCCCGGCGCGATCACGATACGGCCCGCTCTGGCCATAACCGGTGATCGACACGTAGATCAGCCTCGGGTTGATCGCCTTGAGCGCCTCGTAGCCGACGCCCAGCTTGTCCATCACACCGGGGCGAAACTGCTCCAGCACGATGTCGTATTCACGCACCAGCTGCTTGACCACCTCGACCGCCTCCGCGCGCTTGAGGTCGAGGGCGATGCTGCGCTTGTTGCGGTTCAGGTAGGCGTGGCTGGTGGAGGTACCGCCATCGTGCGGAGGCAGTACGCGCACCAGGTCCATGCGCGTAGGCGACTCGACGCGCAGGACGTCTGCGCCCATGTCGGCGAGCAGCAAGGAAGCGAATGGCCCTGGCAACAGGGTGGAGAAGTCGAGAACCTTCAACGAAGACAGTGGGCCGCTCATGGCGTCTCCTGATAAGTGACCGGTTGGCCGACGCGGCGGCAGCGTTCATACGCCCCCGCAACGCCGATGCGCTGATCGCTCCTGCGCGACCTTACAGCTTCATGCCACGGCTGATGATTTCCTTCATGATCTCCGACGTACCGGCGAAGATGCGCTGGATGCGCGCGTTCGCGTACATCTTGCAGATCGGATACTCCCACATGTAGCCCCAACCGCCATGCAGCTGTACACCCTCGTCGACGACCTTGCCGAGCAGCTCGGTGGTGAACAGCTTGGCCTCGGCAGCCACTTCGGGGCTGAGCTGCTTCTGGTTGTGGTCCATCACGCAGCGGTCGGTGAACACCTGCGCCACGTCGATCTGCGTGCGCATCTCGGCGAGCTTGAAGCGGGTGTTCTGAAAGTGCGCCACCGGACGGCCGAAGGCCTGGCGTTCCCTGACGTACTCGACGGTCGCCTGCAGCGCCGCCTCGGCCCCGGCCACCGCGCCACAGGCGTTGGTCAGGCGCTCCTGGGCCAGCATGTTCATCAGGTAGAAGAAGCCGCCCTTGGCGTCGCCGAGCAGGTTCTCCTTGGGCACCTTGACCTCGTTGAAGAACAGCTCGGCGGTATCCTGGCTGTGCATGCCGAGCTTCTTCAGCTTCTTGCCGCGCTCGAAACCCGGCATGCCACGCTCGACCAGGAACAGGCCCATGGCGTGCTTGTTGGCCGGATCGGTCTTGGCCGCGACGATCACCACGTCGGCCAGGTAACCGTTGGAGATGAACACCTTGGAGCCGTTGAGCAGCCAGTGATCGCCCTTGTCCACCGCCGTGGTGCGCATGCCGGCCAGGTCGGAGCCGGCGGCCGGCTCGGTCATTGCCACGGCCAGGATGGTCTCGCCACGGATGATGCCTGGCAGCAGACGCGCCTTCTGCTCGGCATTGCCGTATTCGGCGATATAGGGGCCGCACAGCGCCGAATGCAGCGGAATCATGAAACCGGGCTCGTTGATACGCGCCAGCTCCTCGCACATGATCTGCTCGTAGCGGAAGTCCTTGAGCCCCGTGCCGCCATATTCCTCGTCCGCCCAGGGCAGCAGGAAGCCCATTTCGCCCGCCTTGCGCCACACGCTGCGATCCACCACTCCGGCCTCTTCCCAGGCCTCCTGATGGGGCACCACCTCCTTGTCCAGGAATGCCGCGAAGGCATCGCGAAACAGGTTGTGTTCGGTGTCGAAATGAGTGCGCTGCATGGGGCGGGTCCTCCGCTGTTTTTTATGAGCCAGAGGGTAAGTGCCGCCCCGCTGCCCCCTCAATGACCCATGCGCTCAGCCTGAATTGACCCAATCGCTCGGCTGGCTTGCCGCCGCGAACGCCAGCCGCCTACCATCGGTGCCCCTCGACCTTGGAAAGCCAGCATGCGCGAACGCACCATCGCCAGCCACTTCGTCCGCGCCGCACTGCGCGGTGCCGGGCGCCGCGGCCTCGCCTGCGACGCGCTACTGCGCCAGGCCGGGATCCAGCCGGCGGTGCTGGTGGAACCACGTGCACGCATCGCCCCCGAGCAGTTCGCCCGGCTGATGCAGTTGCTCTGGGAGGCACTGGACGACGAGTACCTGGGCTTCGGGCGCCAGCCCAGCAAACGCGGCACCTTCGCCATGATGGGCCACGCCATCATCCATTGCCGCAGCCTGGAGAAGGCCCTGAGCCGTGGCGCCCTGTTCTATGGCCTGTTCCCGGATGCACCGAGCATCCACCTGCAGCGCGAGGGCGACTGGGCGCGGCTGAGCGTGGATGACAGCACGCTGTGGGACCCGGATCACTTTCTGGTGGAAAGCCTGCTGGTGATCTGGCACCGCCTCGGCAGCTGGCTGATCGGCCAGCGCATCCGCCTCGAGGAAGCCACCTTCGCCTACCCCGAGCCGGAACATGTCGCCGAGTACGAACTGCTGTTTCCCTGCAGCCGACGCTTCGCCGCCGGGCAGACCAGCCTGCTGTTCCATGCCCGCTACCTGGCCATGCCGCTGCTGCAGGACGAGCGCACCCTCAAGCAGTTTCTCGAGCACTCCCCGGCCGATCTGCTGGCACGCCCCGACGGCGGCGACAGCCTGATCAGCCAGATTCGCCGCCTGCTCGGGCGCGACTGCCGTACCTGGCCCGACCTCGAGCAGGTCGCTCACCAGTTGCACACCAGCCCGCAGACCCTGCGCCGTCACCTGCGCGAGGAAGGCACCAGTTTCCAGGAACTCAAGGACCACCTGCGCCGCGACCTGGCGATCTATCACCTGGGCCGCGACGAACTGGCCATTCAGGACATCGCCGAACAGCTGGGCTTCTCCGAGCCTTCGGCATTCCATCGGGCGTTCAAGAAGTGGACCGGGCTGACCCCTGGCGCCTATCGTGCCCAGGAAGGCTGACCGCCACGGCATAACAGGAGCGCGCCCATGCGATCCCGTATCAGCGTCATCACCCTTGGCCATGATCTGGCCAGCGCGGAAGAGGTCGATGCACTCATGGCGCAGGCAGCAGCGACTGGCGCGACGCTCGTAGAACAGGTGCAGGCCACCTTCTTGGGCGGGTATGCCGGCTACTTCCAGGACCCGGATGGGCATCTCTGGGAAGCGCTGTGGAACCCGCAGTGGGTTGACTGAGACATGCGCCTCAGTCGTACAGGCGCACCCTGAAACAGGCGCCGCCCAGTTCGGAATCCTCCAGGCTCAGCTCTCCGTCGTAGCTCTCGATGATGTCCTCGACCACCGCCAGGCCGATGCCCTGCCCCGGATTCTGCGCATCCAGCCGTTCGCCCCGCTGCAGCACGCGCTCACGCTGATTCTGCGGCACGCCGGGGCCATCGTCCTCGATGGTGATCAGGCAGCCGTCGAGCAACGGCTGCACGCTCACCCGCACCCGCTGCAGGCACAGCCGATAGGCGTTCTCCAGCAGGTTGCCGAGCAGTTCCATCAGGGCACCACGTTCCATGGTGACCTGGCTGTGCTCGGGCACCTCCAGCGTCGCCTCCACCTGCTTGTCGAGATAGACCTTGTCCAGCGAACGACACAGGCCTTCCAGCAGCGGCCAGATCTGCTCGCGATGGCGCACCAGGCCGCTGCGCCGCAGGCTCGCACGCTGCAGCTGGTAGCCGACCTGCTGGCTCATGCGCTCGATCTGCGCCTGCATCAGTTGCGCCTGCTCGCGATTGCCCTCCTGTACGGCCAGGGTCTCGCCGATGCCCTGCAGCACGCTGAGCGGCGTCTTCAGGCTATGGGCGAGGTCTTCGAGCGAATCGCGATAGCGCTCGCGCTGGCGCCGTTCGCTGTCGAGCAGACGGTTAAGGGAATTGGTCAGGCGCAGCAGCTCGCGCGGGTGATCGTCGCTCAGGCGCTGGCGCGTGCCCGCCTCCACGCCGTCGAGTTCATCGCTGAGCCCGCGCAGGCTGCGAAAGCCCCAGGTCAGGCCGAACCACAGCAAGCCGAGCAACACCAGCAGGGCGATGCCCAGCCACAGGCGCAACTGCCAGGCGAAGCCGTTGAACAGCACCTGATACTCACGCGTCGGCTGCATGGTGACGATGCTCAGCGCCGTTTCATCGCCGCGCAGCAGGTCCACCTCGATGTCGTAGACGAAGTACTCATGGCCACTGTCGTCACGGATACGCGCGAATTCGTGGCCCTGGCCGTCATAGTGCGGCAGGTAGCGCACCAGCTCGTCGATGGACGAGCGCGAACGCCAGAGCAGCGTGCCGTCCCGGTCGAAGATGAACCCCAGCAGATGGGAATCGAGGTTGTCGAACTCCTCGTCGGGCATCTTCTCCGGCATGTGCAGCTCGCCATCGTGGATGCGCGCGGCCGAGATCAGCGCCGCCGCGTCGGAGGCCAGGCGCTTCTCCACCGTCTGCTCCAGGGCCATGAGGAAAACGCCCTGCAGCACCGGCATCAGCGACAGCATGAACAGCATCGCCAGGGCCGCGCTGGCCAGCATCAGCCGCAGGCGCAGCGAGCCCAGGCGGATGCGCAGCTTGCGCAGGATGCTGCGCAGTCGCTTCACTTGCAGCGCTCGTTGAACATGTAGCCCTGGCCACGCACCGTCTCGATCGGCTTGCCGTCCAGCAGCGCCTCCAGCTTGCGCCGCAAACGCCCCACCAGCACCTCGATGACGTTGGGGTCGCGTTCGTCGTCGCCCGGATAGAGTTGCTCCATCAGGCGTTCCTTGGCCACCACCTGCTGGTGATGCAGCATGAGGTACTCGAGGATACGGTACTCGTAGGCCGTCAGCTGCAGGGACTGCTCATCGACGCTCGCTTGCTTGCGGTTCAGGTCCAGCACCAGCGCACCGGCCTCGATGGTCGACTTGGTGAACCCCGACGAACGACGCAGCAAGGCATTCAGGCGCGCCTCCAGCTCCTCGAACTGAAACGGCTTGACCACGTAATCGTCTGCCCCGCAGGACAGCCCTTCGACCTTGTCCTGCCAGTTGCCGCGTGCGGTGAGGATCAGGATCGGGAAATGCTTGTCCTGGCTGCGCAACTCCCGGATCAGGTCGATACCGCTCATGCCCGGCAGGCCGAGATCGACCAGCGCCAGGTCATGATTGAACGACTCGGCACGGTACAACGCCTCTTCAGCCGTGCGCACGGCATCCACCACGTGCCCGTTCTCGCTGAGGCGAGTGAACAGATGGTGACGCAGCAGCGCCTCATCCTCCACCACCAGCAACTTCATGTTCTTCTCCCTTCTACTCAAGACTGCGAAGGCCGGGCAGATACCCGGCCAGATAACGAAAAAGTCGGCGACAGCCACAACCGCTGCCGGTAGCGAAGCGCCACGCCAGGGTTGCAGGCCTTGGCGCGGCCATCAACGACTCGACGCCAAGCCTGCGGGAAGACTACTGAACAGGCGCTGAACCTTCCTTGAACACCTACTGAATGAGCGCCAAACAGCCTAGAGGCGTCGCACCAGGACAGCCGCCAGCACGAACAGCATGGCCAATACGCCGAGCAATGCCAGCCAGCCGGCATGCTCCCAGACATACCCTCCACCATAGCCAACCACACTGGAGCCCAGGTAATAGGCACACAGATAGAGCGCCGATGCCTGCGCCTTGGCGCCCTGCGCATGAGCGCCGACCTGACCGCTGGCCACCGCATGCGCGGCGAAGAAGCCCAGAGTGAACAGGGCCAGCCCGACGACCACCGCACCCAGCCAGGGGCCGACGCACAGGGCCACGCCCAGCAGCATCAGGGCGATGCCCCCGGACAGCACCTGACGCGCACCGAAGCGCGGCACCAGCCGCCCTGCCCAGCCGGCACTGAAGATGCCCAGCAGGTAGACCGTGAACAGCAGGCCGATCACCGTGGCCGACAGGTTGAACGGCTCGGCGGCGAGGCGAAAGCCCACGTAGTTGAACAGCGCGACGAAACCGCCCATCAGCAGGAATGCCAGGGCGAACAGCACGCGCAGGCGCGGGTTGCCCAGGTGCAGGATGAAGTTGCGCAGCAGCCCGCGCAGCGACAGTGGCTGGGCGGAGAAATGCCGGGACGGCGGCAGCAGCCAGAGAAACAGCAGCAGCGCCAGCAGGCCCAGCAAGGCGATGCCGCCCAGGGCCCAGGACCAGCCGCCAAGGTCGCTCAACAGCCCCGCAAGCAAACGCCCGAGCAACCCACCCAGGGCCGTACCGCCGATGTACAGGCCCATGGCGGCGGGCAGCGCCTCGGGATCGAACTCCTCGCCGACATAGGCCATGGCCAGCGCCGGCAGGCCACTCAGGGCCAGGCCCAGCAGGGCGCGCAACAGCAGCAGGCTGCTCCACTCGTCCACCAGCGCACAGGCCATTCCCAGCAGTGCAGCGAGCCCCAGCGCAGCAGCCATCACCGGCTTGCGCCCCCAACTTTCCGCCAGGGCGCCGGATACCAGCAGGCACAGGGCCAGACTCAGGGTGGTCAGCGACAGGGCCAGGCTGCTGCTGGCCGCCGAGACGCGAAAGTGCGCAGCCAGCAGCGGCAGCAGCGGCTGCACGCAATAGAGCATGGCGAAGGTGGCGAAGCCGGCGCAGAACAGCGCCAGGGTGGCACGCCGGTAACCGGCGCTGCCACGAACGAGATGGGGTGCGGACATCGGGCAAGCTCATGGAACACGGCGCAGGTTCGGCCGCGACAAAAGCTTAGCATGCTATCTATCACTGCGACTGCTCGTCGCAGTGCTTTTTATCGGCGCGTCACTCCTCGCGCAGGCGTTGCAGATGCGCCTGCAGCCCCGCCGAGGTCTGCTCGCCGACCAAGCGCTCACGCAACCTGCCCTCGGGATCGACGATGTAGGTCGCCGGCAGCACATCGTTGTGCGGCAGTTCGAAACGCGCTGCCGGGTCCTCGGCAAGCACGGTGAAACGAATGTCGAAGCCATCCGCAGCGCGCTTCAGCGCATCGCCCTGCAAACCATCGAAGTTGACGCCGATGACTTGCGCCGACTGCGTTTCCAGCGCCTTCGCCAATGCATTGAGCTGGGGAATTTCCGTGCGGCAAGGCGCGCACCACTCGGCCCAATAATTAATGACCAGCCACTGGCCATCCAGGCTGTCAGCCGTTACCTTTCGTCCATGCTGATCAGGTCCGAAATCTTCGCTGCAACCGGCCAACACTAGACCGGCGCAAATACCCAGAACAGCCTTGCCGACAATCCGGAGCCGTAAGCCCATGTACTCGATCCTCGTCCTCTCGGGGTTGATATGACGCTGGATGCCCTGCGTCTGGAAGTACCGGACATCCGCGAGGACAGCAGTGTATCGCCAGCGGAGATCGTCGAACGACTCGCCGCCGCGCGCCTGCTCGAGGCGGAACACGGCCTGCAGCAAGTGCTGGGCCTGCTGTTCACGCTCAATCGCAGCGGCCTGACCTTACTGGAAAGGCAACGTGCGCTGCAAAGCTTCAGTGACGAGTATCGCCACTACGCCAGCCTGGCGAATCGCCAGCCACCGCCCAGCGCGCTGTTTGTACGCCTGTGCGGCGAGCTGGCGACCGGTTTCAAGCGCCTGCTGCTGCAGATCCTGCAAGGCCGTCAGCCATCCCTGCCGCACCTGGCCTGGTGCCTGTACATGGCCCAACACTTTCTCGCACAACAGCTGCTGCGCCACTACCAGCTGTATCAGGAACCGCCCGCGGCCCTGTGGCGCGACAGCCACCTGCTGTACTGGATCGGCGAGCACCAGCAGTGCCTGGACGAACCGGTCGCGGCGGCCTTCGAGCCCAAGCCGGCCAGCACCCTGCGCGGCCTCTACCAGCAGATGCTGCTGTTGGCGCAGAGCAACCCCTTCCACTTGGACGAAGGTGAATGCCTGACGCTGTTTAGTGCGCTCGCCCCGCTCGCGGCACTGGCCAGGCTGCTGCCCTGGGACGAGGAAGACGAAGCCGAAGGCCCACTGGTCGATCTCAGCGAATCGCAGCCCTGCCTGGCATTCGAGCAGCAGGCCGAGGGCGAGCCGGAGAATCTTCGCCGCTTCGAACTGGGTGCCCTGCTGATCGCCCTGCACGAGCCTGCCCCGCTGCAGAGCGGCCAGGAACGTCAGCTGCTCGAGCGCGTGCGCCAGCATTGGCTGACGCGCCAGCAACGTCGCCATGAACGTGCCGAACTCGACGGCCAGTGCAGCCTGGTGGTCGGGCTACCGGCCATTCACGCGCAACTGCTCGACAAGCTGCCGCAACGCACCGAGGCGCAGATACTCGACGCCAGCCCCGGCGGCGCGAGGCTGCTGTGCAATGCCAACGAAGGGGGGCAACTGCAGGTCGGGCAACTGGTGCTGCTGCTCACCTATGGCACGCCCACGCTGGCGCTGGTGCGCTGGCGCCACCTCAACGCCGAAGGCCTGCACCTGGGCCTGCGCTACCTCAAGGGCCTGCCGCGTCCGGTGTGGCTGCGGCGGGCGCCCAACGCGCAAACCCACCCCGGCGTGCTGCAGAGCACCCCGGCCCCTGGCAACGGCTGGCATCACGGCCTGTGGCTGCCCAACGGCCAGTTCGCCACCGGGGAAAACCTCTGGCTGCAACTCGCCAGCGTGCACAACCAGGCCATCCTGCCGCTGCCCGAAAGCAACCTGGGAACCTCGTCGGTCACGCGCCATCCTTTGCGTCTGGCTTGATACACAAAAGTGCGATCCCAATCACGCATCCTGTCTGTCGAGCGCACAGTTTCGTCACGCGAGGGCTGCTTATAATTCCTGGCACTGAAGTCTCAACCTGCCTGGAATAGCATCATGTCCCAAGCGCAAGACAAGCTGATCGGCTCCGTACCCTCACGCATCGTCGACGTCGCTCGCCTGGTGGTCACGCCCTACGAGGGTCGTGTGGCCGAATACAACGTCGCGACCTGGCTGCAACTGCCGGGCCTGGCCAACCTGCCGGTATCGCTGCTGGTCAGCTACCGCGACGGTGACAAGCGCCGCGAAGTGAATGTCGACCACGGCAAGGTCAATGCCCAGGGCAAGATCCTGCTGTCCGGCATCGCACGCATGCCGGTGCGGCAGAAAGTCGAGGATATGCAGGTGCGCCTGCGCTCCGCCGTGCCGGCGCAGAGCCTGGTGGTCGAGGAGTTCTTCGTGCAAGCCGTCGAGCAGGCCAGCAGCGAAAGTCGCCAGGCCCTCGCCTGAGGCGAACCGGCAAGACCAGAACCCCGCGCACTGCGCGGGGTTTTCGTTTCAGCCGGAGGAAGCCTCCGGATTGGAGGAAGGCTGCTCGACGGCCGGCTCCGCAGTCTGCGGCAGATTCTCGGGAGCCACCTGTTCGAGCAGCGATTCGGGCCAGCGCGCGAAACGCAGCCCGGTGATGCGGTTGAGCCGCTCCAGCGCGTCCTGCGGGTCGCGTCGATGGAGATGGATTACTTTGTTTCTGCCAGTCATTCCTGCATGCGTCCTTAGCGATCCCTGCCCTGCTGGCAGTTCGATAGCAACTGAAACTGCCGTTGCCAGAAACATGCCAGCCCTGTGTATCACGCCGTTACTCGGCGTCACGCCTGCTGCACTGATGAAAGCACGGAGTAGTGACGCCGCAAACTGACGTTTTTTGTCACCTGCCATCCCTGGCGGTGACCCTTCGGGCCGTCGCTACGCGACGTCAAGCATTTCTCCCGGAAATCCTTTGCCACCTGCCATCCCCGGCGGTGACCCTCCGGGCCGCCGCTGCGCGACGGCGTGCGCTCACTCCTTGCCCGGCAACCAGAGCGCCAGGCTGATACCGAACTGTTCTTCGCGCTCGTTCTGCAGGTGCTCGAGGCCCTTGCACAGGCTCGGGTACCAGGGCTCGTCGAGCTGCGCAGGCAGCTGCGAGACGTTCGGCAATGGCCACGGGCTGAGTTCCAGCAACTGATGGAGGGTGAAGTTGTGCAGGTCGCGGCACAGCACCCAGCCCGCATTACCGACCTTGCATGCCAGGCGCTCGCGTTCGAGAAAGCTCAGCACCTCGGCCCACTGGTCCTCCGGCAAACGCCAGCCGGCGCGCTGCAGGTCGCCGTGGTGCAGCGCTTCGCCCTTCTGCTGACGCTTCAACAGCAAGCGCAGGATCACCAGCAGGATCAGCGCCTTGGCGATCGGTTCACGCCGCCAGTGGCGAGGCTGCGACAGGCCGTACACCAGCTCGGCACCCAACAGCACGATCAGCCAGGACAGGTAGATCCATACCAGAAACAGCGGCACGGTGGCGAACGCCCCGTAGATCAGGTGGTAACCGGGGAACAGGCGGACATAGAGGCCGAACAGCGCCTTGGCGACCTCGAACAGAATCGCGGCGAACAGCCCGCCGAGCAGTGCATGGGGCAAGGGAACGCGCGTGTTGGGCACCGCGGCGTAGAGCAGGGTGAAGGCTGCGATACTGGACAGCAGCGGCGCGAAGCCCAGCAGGGTCTTGGCTCCCAGCACGGCATCCGGCCCGGAAATCAGCGCCAGCGAGGCGATATAGGTGCTCACCGCGAACCCCGCGCCAAGCAGCAAGGGACCCAGGCTGAGGATCGCCCAGTAGAGCAGGAAGCTGGACATCCCGCGACGCGGCTGACGCACGCGCCAGATCACGTTGAAGGTCTTCTCGATGGTCACCAGCATGAGAAAGGCCGTCACTGCCAGCAGCCCGACGCCAAACCAGGTCAGCTGGCGCGCCTGGGTGGTGAACTCGCGCAGGTATTCCTGCACCGTCTCGCCAGTCGAGGGCACGAAGTTACGGAAGATGAACGCCTGAATCTCTTCGCCGACGCCCTGAAACGCCGGAATCGCCGACAGCATGGCGAAGGTCACGGTCATCATCGGCACCACGGCGAACAGCGTGGTGTAGGTCAGCGCCGCCGCGTTACCCGCCCCACGGTTCTCCATGAAACGCTGGTACAGACTCAGCCAGACCCCCAGCCAGTCCCTGAGATGACGCTGCATGACCTCTCCTTAGCCTTCAAACCTGAACAGACCGTGCGCCGCGAGAAAAGGTCGCACCCGAGTCACCCGGTGGTTTTCGTGCATCCGCGCACCAGGCGGTTAGAATACCCGCCACTTCACGCCGGATGCGAGCCACCATGACCGACCTGACCCTCTATCACAACCCGCGCTGCTCCAAATCGCGCGGTGCCCTGGAACTGCTCGAGGCCCGAGGCCTGCAGCCCACTGTCGTGCGCTACCTGGAAACGCCGCCTACTGCCGAACAGCTCGCGGGCATCCTCGGCAAGCTCGGCATCGGCGCCCGTGCCCTGCTGCGCACCGGCGAAGACGAGTACAAGGCCCTGGGCCTGGCCGACGCCAGCCTCGACGAGGCGCAGCTGATCGACGCCATGGTCAGCCACCCGAAGCTGATCGAACGTCCGATCCTGGTCGCCGGCGACAAGGCCGTGGTCGGCCGCCCACCGGAGAAGGTGCTGGAGCTGCTGGCATGAGTTCGCCCTATATCCTGGTGCTCTACTACAGCCGCCATGGCGCCACCGCGGAGATGGCCAGACAGATCGCCCGTGGCGTGGAGATGGCCGGCCTGGAAGCGCGCCTGCGCACGGTGCCGGCGGTTTCCAGCGAATGCGAGGCGGTCGCCCCCGACGTGCCCGAGGACGGCGCGATGTACGCGACCCTGGATGACCTCAAGCACTGCTCGGGCCTGGCCCTGGGCAGCCCGACCCGCTTCGGCAACATGGCCGCGCCGCTGAAGTATTTTCTCGACGGCACCAGCAACCTGTGGCTGACCGGCGAGCTGGTCGGCAAACCTGCCGGCGTGTTCACCTCCACCGCCAGCCTGCATGGCGGCCAGGAAACCACGCTGCTGTCGATGATGCTGCCCCTGCTGCATCACGGCATGCTGCTCTGCGGCCTGCCCTACAGCGAGTCGGCGCTGCTCGACACACGCGGCGGCGGCACCCCCTACGGCCCCAGCCACCATGCCGGCGGCGATGGCAAACGGGCACTGGACGAACATGAAACCGCCCTGTGCCGCGCACTTGGCCAACGCCTGGCCCAGACCGCCAGCAAACTGGAGCGCTGATCGTGGCCCGTGAGAAGAAACCGCTGCCCAGCCTCGAGTGGCTGCAACCACGCATGAAGCTCAGCCGCGCGCTCAGCCTGTTCAGCTTCGTCGCCCTGCTGCTCCTGCTGCTGGTCTGGAACCTGGCCTTCGCCGACCTGCACGGCGCACGCATCGGCGTGGTCCTGGCCATCCAGCTGCTGCCGCTGGCGCTGCTCGCCCCCGGCATCGTCCTGGGCAATGCCCGCGCCCACGCCTGGGCCTGCTTCGTGGTCAACCTCTACTTCATCCAGGGCGTGCTCGCCGCCATCGACCCGGCACGCGCCCTGTTCGGTGTGCTGGAGGCGCTGATCAGCTTCAACCTGTTCTGCTGCGCCCTGCTCTACACCCGCTGGCGCTTCCAGTACGACCGCAAGCTGGCAGGAGACGCCTGATGCGTCTGGTGCTGCTGCCAGGACTCAACGGCAGCAGCAACCTCTTCGCCCCTCTGCTCGACGCGCTGCGGGATGTCGACTGCCAGCCGCTCGCACTCCCGGACCAAGGGCCGCAGGATTACGCCAGCCTGACCGACAGACTGCTCGCTGAGCTGGGGCATGCCCCCTTCGTGCTGCTGGGTGAATCCTTCTCGGGCCCACTGGCGTTTCGCCTGGCGCTGCGAAAACCCGAAGGCCTGCGCGCCGTCATCTTCGCCGCCACCTTCCTGACCCGCCCGTCCCCATTCCTCGCGCTGCTCAGGCACATGCCCATGCCACCGGCACTGGTCACGCACGCGCCGATACTGCGCGCGCTGTGCCTGGGTCGCGACGTCGAGGATGCAGTACTGAGACGGGTACAGGAGGAAATTCGCAGTCTGGATCAAGCGCTGCTACGTGCCCGCCTCGGCAGCCTGGCCGGACTGCGGGCAGTGCAAGGGCGTCTCACCTTGCCCGCCCTGCAGCTATGGCCACAACAGGATCGTCTGGTTGCGACCAGGGCAGGCGGCAGCCTGGCCGCGCATTGCGATGACCTGCGCCAGGTCCACCTGGACGGGCCGCATTTCATTCTGCAGGCACGCCCACACGCTTGCGCACAGGCGATTCGCACCTTCATGGCGGACGTCGCGCAGCAGCAAGGCTAGCGACTGTGGCAGATACCCACGCCAGCCCCTACCAGCCCAGCGTTTCCTTGAGGAAGGGAATGGTCAGCTTGCGCTGGGCCTGCAGCGAAGCCTGATCCAGGCGTTCCAGCAGCTCGAACAACGCACTCATGCTGCGCTCACCACGGGTCAGGATGAAGCGACCGACGTCATCGCTCATCTGCAGGCCGCGTCGCGAGGCACGCAGCTGCAGGGCGCGCAGCTTGTCTTCGTCGGACAGCTCGTGCAGCTGGAAGACCAGGGCCAGGGTCAGCCGCGACTTCAGGTCCGGCAGCTGGATCGGCAGCTCGCGAGGCGACATGGTGCCGGCCAGCAACAGGCGCCGGCCGCTGTCGCGCAGGCGATTGAACAGGTGGAACAGGCCCTCCTCCCAATCGCTGCGCCCGGCCACCGCATCGAGGTCATCGAGGCAGACCAGCTCGCACAGTTCGAGGTTGTCGAGCAGTTCCGGGCCGTGCTGCACCACCTCGCCGAGCGGCAGATAGACCACCGCCTCGCCGCGCTGCTCGAAACGCAGGCAGGCCGCCTGGAGCAGGTGACTGCGCCCTACGCCTTCGCCACCCCAGAGGTAGATCAGGCTCTCCGTCCAGCCGGCATCGGCCTCGCACAGACGCTCGACATAGCCCAGCGCCGCCGCATTGGCACCGGGGTAGTAGTTGGCGAAGGTCGCGTCGTCACGCAGACGCACCCCCAGGGGAAGCTGGATTGGTTTCATGCAGGGCTCGGCGGTTCATCGGAACCGCTGTTGGACTCTCCGTAAAGACCGGAAAGTTTATATAAATCATGAGCATGACGCAGCAAAACCATGATCACCGCAGCCACCGGCAGCGCCAGCAGCACCCCGGTGAAGCCAAATAGCTGGCCGCCCGCGAGGATGGCGAAGATCACCGCCACCGGGTGCAGGCCGATGCGATCCCCCACCAGCATTGGCGTCAGCACCATCCCTTCGAGCATCTGGCCGATCATGAACACCACGCCGATGCCCAGCAGCGGGTAGGGATCGAGGCCGAACTGGAACAGCGCGGCGGTCAGCGCCGCACCGATCCCGACGATGAAGCCCATGTACGGCACGATGCTCGCCAGGCCGGCCAGCAGGCCGATCAACAGCCCCAGTTCCAGGCCGACCAGCATCAGCCCCGAGGCATAGATGACGCTCAGCGCCAGCATCACCAGCAGCTGCCCACGCAGGAAGGCGCCCAGTACCTCATGGCATTCGCTGGTCAGTTTCACCACCAGCCCTTCACGCTGGCGCGGCAACAGGCGGCGCATGCGCTCGACCAGCAGGTCCCAGTCACGCATCAGGTAAAAGCTCACCACCGGAATCAGCAGCAGGTTGCCCAGCCAGGCGAGGAACGCCAGGCTCGAGGACGTCGCCTGGGCCAGCACCAGCTTGAGCACGTCGGTGGTCTTGCCGATGTTCTCGGTGAACACCTGCTTGAGCTGATCGAGCTGCAGCACATCCTGCAGCCCCAGGTGCGACTGCGTCCAGGGCAGCGCCGTGCCCTGCAGCCAGTCGAGCATCTCCGGCGCCAGCTGATACAGGCGCACCAGCTGGCGGCCGAGCATGGGTACCAGGACCAGCAACAGGATCAGCAGCACCAGCGCGAACAGGGCGAACACCACGACCACACCGCCGGTGCGCGACAGGCGATGACGCTCCAGGCGATCGACCAGCGGATCGCCGAGGTAGGCCAGCAGGATGCCGATCAGGAAAGGCGAAAGAATCGGGTGCAGCAGGTACAGCAGCCAGCCGAGCAGAAACAGCCCGGCCATCCATAGCCAACGAGTGGAATCGGTCATGCTCGCGTCCTCGATGCGAAACGGCGCCCAGGCGCCGCGTGACAGGGCTGCACACTCAGCCCGCCCTGTAGTCTACCAACGGAATCGCAGCTGATCGGTGCGCGGTTTCACCTGCGGCGCTTCGCTGCCGGTCTCGTCCGGCCCGGCGACCGGCTCGCCAGCGTCCACTGGCTCGGTCACTTCCTGCAGGTGTCCCAGGGCCAGCTGTGCACGCAGTTGTTCGGCGGTGGCGCTGACCTGGTAGGTCAGCGTCTGCCGGTCGACGTCCACCAGGCGCGCGGCGAACGGCTCGAGCAGGCGCTCCAGCGCGGCGAAGCGGCCCAGGTCGGCCCCCTCGATAACCACCGTCAGGCTTTGCGCCGCGCCTGGCTTGACCAGAAAACGTGGCGCCAGACGCTGATTGACCGCCAGCATCACGGCATCGGCCAACGCCGCCTGGTCGGCCGCCTCGGCCTTGCCCTGCTCGCGCTCATCGCCCAGCCACAAGCGCCAGGTCGCCTGCCAGGCGCCACCTGCCTCGGTGGCCTGCACAGCCAGCATGGCGTCGGCGGCGTAGCGCTCGGAGGCCTCGCGCAAGGCCTGCGGGTCATTGGCCGCCAGGGCTTCGCCGGTTGCCACCAGTTGCTCGCTGAGATCGGCCAGCGGCAGACGCAACGGCAAGCCACGGTGCTGGGCCGCCGCGCGCAGCGTCGCTGCCGCCCCCTGGCTCTCACCGATCAACTGGCTGCCGCCGGCGGATTCGCTGAGCCACCAGGTCAGGATGGCCGGGCGATTGCTGCCCCAGAGCGCCAGGCCAGCCTTGCGCAACTCTCGGTCGGTGCTGGCCGGATCGAACTCGACCACCAGCGCATCGCCTTCGTAGCCGTAACGGCTGACGATCTGCTGCGGGTCCTTGCGCAATCCCTCCAGGCCAGCGTTCTGCAGCGCCTTGGTGTCACCGGTCAGACGCTGGACCAGCGTCTGCAGCGCCTGCTGCATGGCGACATCGCGATTTTCCGGTTGCTGGTCGGCAACCGCCTCACGGACCTGGTACAGCTCGGCGACCGGCGCGGCCATGGCCGGCAGGCCCAGGCAGGTGAGACAGATGAACATCAGGCGGACAGACAGACGCATGGCGAACTCTCGCTAGGGATGGCGGCACGCGGCGCAGGCAGCTGAACAGCCCGAGCGTCGGCCAGTGCCAGGCAAAAGCCGGCCCGCAACGCTCGATTTCACGCACAGTGAACGAGCATTGCGGGCCGGCTTCGACGCAGCAATGGCAACGCAGGCAGTCATGCAACGGTCTGCCGGCGTGCGCAAAGGCCTATACCTTAAACAGCCGCCGGTGCCCCGGCAACCGCAGGCAGGCCCGGCGACAAAGCGCATGCGTGCGAGTGGCCGCTACCGGGCAAGCCTGATAAAATCGCGCGCCTTCGCCAGCCGCTATGCGCGCCGGGCTCTGTGCATGAGCCCGCGCCCAGTCGGCGCCTACACGAACTCCCCATCCAAAGGCCCGGATCTATGAGCAAGCAACCCTCCATCAGCTACAAGGACGCAGGTGTCGACATCGATGCCGGTGAAGCCCTGGTCGAACGCATCAAAGGCGTGGCCAAGCGCACCGCCCGTCCGGAAGTCATGGGTGGCCTGGGTGGCTTCGGCGCCCTGTGCGAGATCCCGGCCGGCTACAAGCAGCCCGTTCTGGTCTCCGGTACCGATGGTGTCGGCACCAAGCTGCGCCTGGCGCTGAATCTGAACAAGCACGACAGCATCGGCCAGGATCTGGTCGCCATGTGCGTCAACGACCTGGTGGTCTGTGGCGCCGAGCCGCTGTTCTTCCTCGATTACTACGCCACCGGCAAGCTCAACGTCGACGTGGCCGCCACCGTGGTCACCGGCATCGGCGCCGGCTGCGAGCTGGCTGGCTGCTCCCTGGTCGGTGGTGAAACCGCCGAGATGCCGGGCATGTACGAAGGCGAGGACTACGACCTGGCCGGCTTCTGCGTCGGCGTGGTGGAAAAGAGCGAGATCATCGACGGTTCCCGGGTGGTCACCGGTGACGCGCTGATCGCGCTGCCCTCCTCCGGCCCGCACTCCAACGGCTACTCGCTGATCCGCAAGATCATCGAAGTCTCCGGCGCCGACATCGAGCAGGTGCAACTGGACGGCAAGCCGCTGACCGACCTGCTGATGGCGCCGACGCGCATCTACGTCAAGCCGCTGCTCAAGCTGATCAAGGACACCGGCGCGGTCAAGGCCATGGCCCACATCACCGGCGGCGGCCTGCTGGACAACATCCCGCGCGTGCTGCCGCAAGGCGCCCAGGCCGTGATCGACGTGGCCAGCTGGAAGCGCCCGGCGGTGTTCGACTGGCTGCAGGAACAAGGCAACGTCGACGAGCACGAAATGCACCGCGTACTCAACTGCGGCGTCGGCATGGTCATCTGCGTGGCCCAGGATCAGGTCGAAACCGCCCTGGCCAGCCTGCGTGCCAGCGGTGAAGAGCCGTGGGTCATCGGCCAGATCAACGCGGCGGCCGAAGGCGCGGCGCAGGTTCAGCTGAACAACCTGAAAGGCCACTGATGCCCTGTAATGTCGTCGTCCTGATCTCCGGTTCAGGCAGCAATCTGCAGGCGTTGATCGACAGCATCGCCCACGACGGCAACCCGGCTCGCATCGCTGCGGTGGTCTGCAACCGCGCCGATGCCTATGGCCTGGAACGCGCCAGGCAGGCTGGCATCGCCACCGAACTGCTCGACCACAAGCAGTTCGATGGCCGCGAGGCCTTCGATGCCGCACTGATCCAGGCCATCGACGCCCACCAGCCCGAGCTGGTGGTGCTGGCCGGCTTCATGCGCATCCTCACCCCTGGTTTCGTCGCCCACTACAGCGGTCGCCTGCTCAACATCCACCCTTCGCTGCTGCCCAGGCACAAGGGCCTGCACACCCACCAGCGCGCCCTGGAAGCCGGAGATGCCGAGCACGGCTGCAGCGTGCACTTCGTCACCGAGGAACTCGATGGTGGCCCTCTGGTCGTACAAGCAGTGCTGCCGGTCGCGCCGGACGACACGGCCGAGAGCCTGGCCCGTCGCGTGCACCAGCAGGAACATGCGATCTACCCGCTGGCGGTTCGCTGGTTTGCCGAAGGTCGCTTGCGTCTTGGTGCGCAAGGCGCAATGCTGGACGGCAAGCCGCTGCCCGCTGGCGGCCACCTGATCCGAACCTAGGAGACTCTATGCGTCGTGCCCTGCTGTTCGCCCTGACCCTGCTCAGCCTGCCCGCTCTTGCCGAAGACCTGCTGCCCTTCTCCGCCAGCTACACCGCGGACTGGAAACAGCTGCCCGTCAGCGGCAGCGCCGAACGCAGCCTCAAGCAGGACGCCGACGGCCGCTGGACCCTCAACTTCGAAGCCTCGATGCTGGTCGCCGGCCTGACCGAGGAAAGCACCTTCCGGGTCGACAACCAGACCCTCATGCCGTTGACCTACCGCCTGAATCGCAGCGGCCTGGGCAAGGGCAAGAAGGTCGAGCAGGACTTCGACTGGGAGCAGAAACAAGTCATCGGCAATGACCGTGGCGACGCCGTGACCTTCCCGCTCAATCGTGGCCTGCTGGACAAGTCGACCTACCAGATCGCCCTGCAACAGGACGTCGCCGCCGGCAAGAAGAGCGTCAGCTACCAGGTGGTCGATGGCGACGAGATCGAGACCTACGACTTCCGCGTGCTCGGCGAGGAAGTGGTGCGCACCAAGGCCGGCCTGATCGATGCGATCAAGGTCGAGCGCGTCCGTGACCCCACGCAGAGCAGCCGCAAGACCGTGCTGTGGTTCGCCAAGGACTGGGGGCACCTGCTGGTGCGCCTGCACCAGGTGGAAACCGACGGCAAGGAATACCAGATCATGCTCAAGGAAGGCACGGTCGACGGCAAGCAGGTCGAAGGCCGCCGCGACTGATCTCACAGGCAATAAAAAACCGGGCAACTGCCCGGTTTTTTATTGGCCCCGCCTCGCGGCGCCGTGCTCAGTCCTGGCTGACCGCACCGATCTTGTGAATCGAGAGGTCGGCGCCGTTGTACTCTTCCTCCTGACTGAGGCGGATACCCAGGGATGCCTTGAGCACGCCATACACCAGGAAACCGCCGGCCAGGGCCACCGCAACGCCCAGCGCAGTACCGATCACCTGGCTGGCCAGGCTCACCCCGCCCAGGCCGCCCAGGGCCTCGAGGCCGAAGATGCCGCAGGCGATGCCGCCCCACACCCCGCACAGGCCATGCAGCGGCCATACGCCGAGCACGTCGTCGATCTTCCACTTCACCTGGGTCGCGGTGAATGCCCAGACGAACAGCGCGCCGGCGATGGCCCCCGTGACCAGCGCACCCACCGGATGCATCAGGTCCGAACCGGCACAGACGGCCACCAGGCCGGCCAGGGGGCCGTTGTGCAGGAAGCCCGGGTCGTTGCGCCCGACCAGCAGCGCCGCGACGGTACCGCCGACCATGGCCATCAACGAGTTGACGGCCACCAGCCCGCTGACGCCCTCAAGGGTCTGCGCACTCATCACGTTGAAGCCGAACCAGCCGATGATCAGGATCCACGAGCCCAGCGCCAGGAACGGGATGTTCGACGGCGCCATGGCGACCAGCTTGCCATCGCGATAGCGGCCATTGCGGCGCCCCAGCAGCGTCACCGCGCCGAACGCCAGCCAGCCACCTACCGCGTGGACCACCACCGACCCGGCGAAGTCATGGAAGCCCGCGCCGAAGCGCCCCTCGAGCCAGGCCTGCAGGCCGTAGTTGCCGTTCCAGATCATGCCCTCGAAGAAGGGGTAGACGAAGGCGACGATCAGCGCCGTGGCGCACAGCTGCGGACCGAACTTGGCCCGCTCGGCGATACCGCCGGAGATGATCGCCGGAATGGCAGCGGCGAAGGTCAGCAGGAAGAAGAACTTCACCAGCCCATAGCCGTGGTTCTCGGTCAGTACCGCGGCCGGCTCGAGGAAGGTGATGCCGTAGGCGATCCAGTAGCCGATGAAGAAATAGGCCAGGGCCGAAATGGCGAAGTCCGAGAGAATCTTGGAGAGCGCGTTGACCTGGTTCTTCTGCCGCACCGTCCCCACTTCGAGAAAGGCGAAGCCGGCATGCATGGCCAGAACCATGATCGCACCCAGCAGGATGAACAGGGTATTGGAGCCGTGGATCAGCGTGGCCACGGCACTGTTGATGTTTTCCATCGGGCGAGAAAACTCCAGAGGCAGAAGAAAAGGCACCAAACGAAGGCACGACCCCGAAATCACGCACCACAATGCAGCCAAGCGATTGTGCGCGCCCTCGAAGAGTGCTGGCAGGCGGCCCCAAAATGGCACCACCAGAAACTCGTCAATCGATGCTTAATTCTTGTTAATCAAATAGTTATGTGCGAATCCGGCCATCCTGAGCCAGGCCGAAACAGCCCCATCAGGGAGCATTCGGCCATCCTCGCGCACCGACAAGTTGCAAGCGCTATACCAAACGCCAAGCCAGTCACTTCCCGACTATCCTCTTGGAACCCTCGCGCCGCAGAACACTCGTAACCCTTACACACCCTACGCAGAGGACTGCTCTATGCCACGCAAAGCCGCTACGCCTAGCACCAAGGACGCCCTGCTGGATGAATTCCAGGCTTTGGTCAGCGACACCGAAAAGCTCCTGCAACACTCCGCCAGCCTGGCCGGCGAGCAAGCCGAGGCGCTGCGTGACGACATCCGCAGCAGCCTGGGCCGCGCCCGCGACACGCTGCACAAGGCTGAGGCCGGCGTGCGCGAGCAAGGCAAGATCGCGGTCGATGCCACCGAGGATTACGTGCACAAGCACCCGTGGCAGGCACTGGGTCTGTCGGCCGCCATCGGCCTGGTCATCGGCCTGCTGATCAGCCGCCGTTGAGCGCGCCCATGCCCACCGAGCCATCGCCACGTCGCCTCGGCGCAGCGCTGCTGGGCCTGCTGCAGGGGCACGTGGCGCTGTTCGCCCACGAACTCGAAGACCAGCGCAACCAGGCCCTGCGCTCGCTGCTCCTGGGCGGACTGTGCCTGGGTTTCGCCCTGCTGCTGCTGATCGGCCTGTCCGCGCTGCTGCTGATCCTCTACTGGGACAGCCACCGCCTGGAGGTCGCCATCGGCCTGTGCCTGTTCTACGGCCTGGGCCTGCTCGGCTGCGCCGCCTGGCTGCTGCTCAGCCTGCGCAACGCCGAACCGCCCTTCAGCGCCAGCCTGGAGGAACTGCAACGAGACCGCGAGCAACTGCTGCCATGACCCTGCCTACCCTGCCCCCGGGCGCCTCGCGCCGCCAGTTGCGCAAGGCCGTGCTGCGCATGCGCCTGGAAATGCACCGCCAGGAGGTGCGCCATGAAGTGCTGCAGATCAGCGAACCGCTGCAGCAGGTGCGCGAATACGGCAAACGCCTGCGCACCGGCAATGCACCATTGTTGCTCACCGGCGGCGTGCTGGCGCTGGCCGGCCTGCTGGGCGGCAAACGGGGCTGGCGTCGCTGGGCGCGCCTGGCGCTGATCGTCGCGCCACTCCTGCGGCGTCGCTGAAAGGCGGGCAAACGGCCAGCATGGCTGGTCTAGTCCTGAGCTGGCCGCGATCTTGCTTGCTCGAGTGATCCTCCACCACTCGGTGGCTCAACCGCTGACGCTAAGGACACCCAGGTGATCGACGGACTGCCTTTCGCCGTCTTCCAACCCTTCATCGACACCGCCACGGGCCGTATCGCAGGTGTCGAGGCGCTGGCTCGCCTGCGTGACGCCGATGGCCGGATGCACTCCGCCGGGCCACTGTTCGCCGATCCGAAAACGCCACCGGCGGCGCTGCGCCGACTCGACCGCCAGGTTCGCGAGGATGCCTTGCGCCGCTTCCATCAGGCGCCGGCGGACTGGTTCCTCAGCCTCAACATCTCCCCTCGCTGGATCAGCCGCCTGCGCCCGGCGCAACCGCTGCCGAGCCTGATCCAGCTGCAGCGCAGCGCCATCGACCCGACACGTATCGTCTTCGAGATCACCGAGCTGGGCGGCGCCAGCCAGCGCCTGCCCGACGTGGTGTCGCGCTACCGCGAGGCCGGCGCACGCATCGCCATCGACGACTTCGGTGCCGGCTACTCGCAGCTCGACCGTGTCCTGGCGCTGCAACCGGACATTCTCAAGCTGGACATGCGCCTGTTCCAGGAAGCCGCGCGGGGCGGCCCCAGTGGCGAGGTGGTCAAGGCCCTCGCGCAGATGGCGGAGAAGACCGGCTGCTGGATCATCGCCGAGGGCGTGGAAACCGAGGCGGAACTGAACTTCGCGCTGGAGTGTGGCGCCCGCTACGTGCAGGGTTTCCTGTTCGCCAAGCCGGAAATGGAGCTGTTCGCCAGCGACGCCTTCGTCGGCCGCTTCGCTCGTCTGCGCGACAGCTATGTGCAACAGAAACTGGCCGAGCGGGCGCGCCTGGTAAACCTGCGCCAGCAGCTGGCCGAACTGATGGGTGAGCTGAAGCTGTGGGCGGAAAGCGGCGCCCCGGCCTCCAGCCTGAAGGCCCCCGACAACTACCCGTGGCTGCTGCGCATCTACCAGTGCGACCGTCACGGCACCCAGCTCACGCCGAACCTGGAGTGGCGCCAGCAGTCCTGGCACGCCGACGACCGCTACCTGGGCCACAACTGGTCGTGGCGCCCGTACTTCTACCAGCTGCTCGCCGAAGGCTGGGAGGAGCGCCGCCTGACACTTTCCACCACCTACCGCGACGCCACCAGCAACCAGTACTGCCTGACGGCCGGCCAGTTCATCGACAACGGCCGGCGCCTGCTGCTGGTGGACATCGACGCCGCCGGGCTCTGAGCGGCCCGCCCCAGTCTCTGCATGGCCGATCGCTCGGGCCCGCACGGGGCGACGAGCCCTGCAGTCAGCGCTGCGAGGAGATGTTGCCGCCATCGACCACCAGCTCGGCGCCGGTGATGTAGCTGGCCTCGGACGACAGCAGGAAGCGCACGGCAGTCGCCACTTCACGGGGCTGACCGAGGCGCCCCAGGAGAATGCGGCTCTCGAAATGCTCCTTGAGCCCCGTCGGCGCTGCCGCGATGGCATCGGCGATCATCTGGGTCATGATCTGGCCTGGCGAGACGGCGTTGATGCGAATGCCAAAGCGCGCCAGCTCATCGGCCAAGGCGCGGTTCAGGCCGAGCATGCCGGCCTTGGAGGCACTGTAGGTGGGGTTGAAGGCATTGCCGAGGGTGGCGTTGATCGAGGCGATCCCCACGCAGGCGGCCCCCTTGCTGACCTTGAAGTCCTCCAGCAAGGCCTGAATCATGAACGGCCAGCAACGCAGGTTGATATCCATCACCTGCGCCCAGGCAGCCGGGCTCAGCTGTTCCAGCGGGCAGGTACCGGGAACGCCGGCAGCGTGCACCAGGCCACCAATGGTGCCCAGCGCTGCGCGGCTCTGGTTGATCGCCCGAGTCACCTGGCCGAGGTCCGCCACATCGACGCCCAGACTGGTCGTCGCTACTCCGGTGGCCTCGCTGATGCGCACCGCTTCAACGATCGCCTTGTCGACCTGCAGGTCCCACAGCGCCACGGGCCGGCCGGCCTCAGCCAGCAACTCGGCGCACGCCAGGCCAATGCCCGAGGCAGCCCCCGTCACGATGACCGGGCTGGTGAGTGCGGCAGGTGCATGAGTCGATGACATCGAGGAACTCCTGTTGACGGTGCGCTGCACGATGGGCTCCGGCCACGCCAAGGCGATTGGTAAATAGGCGCCTGACGAATATCGGGCCGGCAATGCGCAGTCAGCATACGCAGAGCCTCCTGCCGTGCATCGTCGATATGGACTAGAGGCAGCGGACGCAGAGCGGAAACATCACCCCCATCGGCACCCTGGACTTGCAGGCGCCCGCTCGAACACCCAAGCTAGGAGCCCGGATCAACAGGCGAGGATCGGCCTTGGATTGGCATACCCTGCTCACCCGCGAACGTCTCGGCAAACCCGCCCCCAGCTCTGACGAGCTCGGGCGCAGTCCCTTCCACAAAGACCACGACCGCATCATCTTCTCCGGTGCCTTTCGCCGCCTGGGGCGCAAGACGCAGGTGCACCCGGTCTCGAGCAACGACCATATCCATACCCGCCTGACCCACTCGCTGGAGGTCAGTTGCGTCGGGCGGTCGCTGGCCATGCGCGTGGGCGAGATGCTGCGCGAGACGCTGCCCAGCTGGTGCACGCCAAGCGATCTGGGCATGGTCGTGCAGTCGGCCTGCCTGGCCCATGACATCGGCAACCCGCCATTCGGCCATTCCGGAGAGGATGCCATCCGCCACTGGTTCCAGCAGGCGGCGGCACGCGGCTGGCTGGATGCGATGAGCGACGCCGAGCGCGGCGACTTTCTCAATTTCGAAGGCAATGCACAGGGGTTCCGCGTCCTCACCCAGCTGGAGTACCACCAGTTCGACGGCGGCACGCGCCTGACCTACGCCACCCTGGGCAGCTACCTCAAATACCCCTGGACGGCCCGCCACGCTGAAGCGCTGGGCTACAAGAAGCACAAGTTCGGCTGCTACCAGAGCGAGCTGCCGCTGCTCGAACAGATCGCCGCCAAGCTCGAGCTGCCCCAGTTGGAGGCGCAGCGCTGGGCGCGCCACCCGCTGGTGTACCTGATGGAGGCGGCGGATGACATCTGCTACGGCCTGATCGACCTGGAAGATGGCGTGGAGATGGAGCTGCTCGACTATGCCGAAGTCGAGGCGCTGCTGCTCGCCCTGGTGGGCGATGACCTGCCGGAAACCTATCGCCAGCTCGGCCCACGGGACTCGCGGCGACGCAAACTGGCGATCCTGCGCGGCAAGGCCATCGAGCACCTGACCAATGCCGCCGCCAACGCCTTCGTCGAACAGCAGCACGACCTGCTTGCCGGGCGCCTGCAGGGCGATCTGGTCGAGCACATGCACGGCGCCGCCAAGCACTGCGTGCAGAGCGCCAAGTCACTGGCCCGGGAGAAGATCTTCCACGACAAGCGCAAGACCCTGCACGAGATCGGCGCGTACACCACCCTGGAGATTCTCCTTAACGCGTTCTGCGGCGCGGCGCTGGAGCAGCACAGCGGCCGCCCGCTGTCGTTCAAGCACCGGCGCATCCTCGATCTGCTCAGCTACTACGCCCCGGAACCCGGCTGGCCGCTGTACCGCTCGTTCATGCGGGTCATCGATTTCATCGCCGGCATGACCGACAGCTACGCTACGGAAATGGCGAGAGAAATGACCGGGCGTTCCGCGACCTCATGAAGAACCTGATCCGCAGCAGCTTCACCTGGCATGCCGGCCCGCCGGCATGGGGCCCGGCCGTCGTCGCCGGGCTGGGCTGCGCACTGCCCCTGCTGCTGGGTCTGTTCACCGCCCATACCGGCTTCCTGTGGGCCTCTGCGGGCGCCTTCCAGGCAGCACAGGCCAACCCCCTGCATCGCTTCGGCATGCTGCGCATGCTGCTGCTCACCCTGCTGGGTGCCTGCAGTGCCGGGCTGGGCTTCTGGGCGGCCACGCATCCGTTGATCAGCCTGGGCATCTTCGCCGCCTTCGGCCTGCTGCTGGCCTGGCTGCAGCGCTTCGGCAGCGAAGCCGGCAAGCTGGGCATCGGCCTGTGCATCTGCCTGTGCCTGGGCCAAGGGCAATTCGGCACCGGCCATCTGCACAACCCTTACGCAGTGGCCATGCTGTTCATCCTCGGCGGGCTCTGGGTCATGCTGCTGGCCTTCGGCTTGCGCGGCGTACACGGCCTGCGCATGTGGCCCTACATGCCGCGTTTCATCAGCGTTCTCAAGGTGCTCAAGCGCCATGCCCAGCGCTTGCCGCGCCAGCAATGGCGGCTGCACGCGCTGGCCTGCGTGCTCGCCTTCTCGGCCTCGGGCCTGCTGGTCAACCTGGCCGGACTGTCACGCGGTTACTGGCTGACCCTGACCGTCATCACCACCCTGCAACTGGAATTCCAGGGCAGCCTGGTGCGCGCCCTGCAGGCCAGCCTCGCCAGCCTGGCCGCGGCGGGCCTGCTGATCGCCTTCGGGCACAGCCTGCAGAGCCCGCCGGTGATGGTCGGCACGCTCCTGCTGCTGGTCTTCCTCAGCCGCGCCCTGCAGGCCAACCACTATGGCCTGTTCGTGCTGCAGACCAGCCTGTGCTTCGTGCTGCTGACCGAAAGCCTGGCCAGGGACTGGCACCTGGCGGAAGTGCGCCTGCTCAATGCGCTGATCGGCGTCGCCCTGGCCCTGACCGTCGCCCTGCTGGTGCATGGCTTGCGCGTGCACCTGAGCAAAACCGTGACGACGACGGCAACGCCGGAAAAACCGTCCTAGAGCGTTCGGCAGAATCGCCAAGCCTTCACTATGCTGAGTGAGCCTGCAGCGCCCGCAAGGAGTGAAGTGCGATGCTCAATACCGCCGTTCCCCGCGAACGCCGTTTTCCCCTGCACGTCCATATCAGCGTTCTGTTCACCCTCCTGCTCCTGTTCACCGGCGTCGTGCTGGGTCTGTTCAACTACCGACAGACCAGTCAGCTGATCTTTTCCAGCAGCGCGACCCTGTTCGAACGCATCCAGCAGGACGTCGAACGGGACCTGGACAGCACCTACCGCCCCATACGCCACGTGCTCAGCCTGATCGCCCTGCATCCCGCCACCCAGGCCAGGGAGCTCGACGAACGCCTGAAACTGCTGCCCCTGTTCGCCCAGGCCCTGCGCGACAACCCCAAGCTCGCCTCGCTCTACCTGGGTTACGAGGACGGTGACTTCTTCATGGTCCGCCCGCTGCGCAGCGACGCGCTCAAGCAGCGCTTCGACGCGCCGTACAAGGCCGCCTACCAGGTCTGGAGCATCGACCGCAGCGCCACCGGAACGGCCAGCGACTACCTGTTCTACGACGGCTCGCTCAACCCCTTGAGCCGCCGCCAGAACCTCAAGGAGTCATACGATCCACGCAAGCGCGAGTGGTTCATCCGCGCACGGGGCGATGGCGGGCAGATCACCACCGCACCCTACCTGTTCTTCTCCACCCAGGAGATCGGCACCACGCTGGCCAGGCGCACCGGCCTGACTACGGTTCTCGGCGCCGACCTGACCCTGGACGACCTCTCCGCCACCCTGGCCAAGCACCGCGTCACCCCCAACAGCGAAGTGGTGCTGGCCGATGCCAATGGCGATGCCGTCGCCTACCCCGACAGCAGCCGCCTGTTGCGCGAGGTGGATGGCAAGACCGAGCGGGTCAAGGTCAGGGATCTCAACCCGGCCCTCGGCGAGCTGTTGTCCGGCAAGCTCTCGGAGCAGGAAGACGGCATCGTCGAGCTGGCCAAGCAGCGCTGGGTCATGTCCCAGCGGCACCTGCGCGAAGGTGGCCCCCAGGGCCTGCACCTGGCGCTGCTGGTGCCCGAGCACGAACTGCTGGCGGACGCCTATCGCATCCGCTGGCAGGGTGCGCTGATCACCCTGACCACCCTGCTGCTCTGCCTGCCGCTGGGCTGGCTGACCTCGCGCCTGGTGGTCAAGCCCCTGCGCAGCCTGGTACTGGAAGCGCAGGCGATTCACCGCTTCGATTTCGCCTTTCCGGCCAGTGGCCGCTCGCCCATCCTGGAGGTCGACCAACTGGCGGTCTCGATGAGCAGCATGAAGGATCGCCTGTCGAGATTCCTCGACATCGCCGCCAGCCTCTCCGCCGAGACCCATTTCGAAGCGTTGCTCAAGCGCGTACTGGACGCCACCGTATCCATCAGCGATGCCCAGGGTGGCCTGCTCTATCTGCTCGACAACGACACTGGCCGCCTGGAACCGCAGGGCCTGGTCATCGACGGCCAGAGCCGCAGCCTGAGCGAGCTGGGCATCGCCGGCGTGGCCCATGACGACCCCGCCCTGCCCGGCTGGCTGCAGCGGCCCGCCACGGGCGGCGACAGCATTGCCACCTCCATCGGCTTCGATCAGGCCGGCAGCTTCCAGGGGCTGCTGTCGGCGATGGACAGCCCCCGCCTGCACCTGATCTCGGCCGGCCTGCACAACCGCCAGGGCGACACCGTCGGCGTGCTGGTGCTGCTGCAGCGCGACAGTGGCGAGAACAGCGAGAGCATGCTCAGCCCGGACCGCGTCGCCTTCGTCGATGCCGTCTCCGGCAGCGCCGCCCTGTGCATCGAGAGCCAGCGCCTGCTGGCCAGGCAGAAGCAGCTGCTCGACGCCTTCATCCAGCTGATCGCCGGTGCCATCGATGCCAAGAGCCCCTATACCGGCGGGCATTGCCAGCGCGTACCGGAGATCACCCTGATGCTCGCCCGTGCGGCAGCCGACAGCGAGCGGCCCGAGTTTCGCGACTACAACCCCAGCGACGAGGACTGGGAAGCCCTGCATATCGCCGCCTGGCTGCACGACTGCGGCAAGGTCACCACGCCCGAGTACGTGGTCGACAAGGCGACCAAGCTGGAGACCCTGTACGACCGCATCCATGAGGTGCGCATGCGTTTCGAAGTGCTCAAGCGCGATGCCTGGATCAACTATTGGCGCGCCCTCAGCGAAGGCGGCGAAGAGACCGCACTGGCGGCGCTGCGCGACCACCTGCTGGCGGAGCTGGACGACGAATTCGCCTTCATCGCACGCATCAACCTGGGCGGCGAAAGCATGGCCGATGCGGACCAGGCACGCCTGCGGCAGATCGCCGAACGGCGCTGGTCGCGCACCCTCGACAAGCGCCTGGGCGTGTCCTGGGAAGAGGCCAAGCGCCTGCAGCGTTCGACGCCGGACAGCCTGCCGGTCGACGAACCCTTGCTGGCCGACTGCCCCGAGCACCTGATCGAACGTGACGAGCAGGACGCGATCGGCCCCGACAACCCCTGGGGTTTCCGCCTGGAGGTGCCGCCGTACAAGTTCAACCGTGGCGAGCTGCACAACCTGAGCATCGCCCGCGGCACGCTGACGGCCGAGGAGCGCTACATCATCAATCACCACATCGTGCAGACCATCCTGATGCTCGACCGCCTGCCCTTCCCCAAGCACCTGCAGAACGTCAGCGAGATCGCCGGGGGACACCACGAGAAGATGGATGGCAGCGGCTACCCGAAACGCCTGACACGCGAGCAGATGAGCCTGCCGGCACGGATGATGGCGATTGCCGACATCTTCGAGGCGCTGACGGCCGCCGACCGTCCCTACAAGAAGGGCAAGTCGCTTTCGGAAGCGCTGGATATCATGGCGGGCATGTGCCGGGGCGCACATGTCGACCCGCAGCTGTTCGCCCTGTTCGTGCGCCAGAAGATCTACCGGCGCTATGCCGAGCGTTTCATGCAGGCGGATCAGATCGACGCGGTGGACGAGCAGGCGCTACTGGATAAGGCGGGGCTTGCCTGACCAGGCCTCGGAACGAAACCTGGTCGGCCGGGGGCGCTGGAGAGACCAGCGCCGCCTGTCGATCAGGCCTGGTTGATCGGCTTTTCCGGGTACCAGACGTCCAGCAGCGGACTGATCTCGAAACCCTGCAGCTCGTCACGCCCTTTCAGCCAGGCTTCGACGGCAGTGCGCTGCTCTTCGGCCACCGAGCCACGCTTGGCCAGGCACACGAGGCCGTAGTCTTCCCCGCCCACGTAGTCCAGGCCATTGCCGGCGATCGCGTGGTCGAGGAACTGATCGACGAAATCGTCGATGGTCTGGTCGTTCAGGTCGGCCTTGAAGTTCAGGGTCAGCTCGAAGCCCAGCTCCTGAAATTCATCGACACAGAGCTTCTTGCGCAGACGGCGGGAACGGTTGGTCGCCATGAAACAATCCTCAAAGGTGATAACGCGCGGCACTCTAGCAGATCGGCGGAGTTACCGCTCGCAGCACAGCGCCCTTGCTGCATAATGAGAGGCAACTTTTTCCTGCGCCAGACAGTCCCTAATGCGGTTCGTGCTGTCTGCCCCAGACCTCGTTGCAAGCGCCCGGAGGCGCAAGGTTCTCCACTATGATCCAGCGGTTTCGTCAACTGGCGCTGAGCGCCGTGCTACTTCCCCTCGCCCTCGCCTGCCAGGCGGCCAACGGCACCCTGCCTGACAACGTCGAGAAAGCCCTCAAGGCCAACAAGATTCCCGATGGTTCGCTGTCGGTCATGACCGTGCCACTGGGCGGACAGACCGGCGGCCTGCAGTTCAACGCCGACGTCTCGGTCAACCCGGCCTCCACCATGAAGCTGGTGACCACTTTCGCCGCGCTGGAGCTGCTCGGCCCCAACCATCAGTGGCAAACCGAGTTCTACGGCGACGGCCCGCTGAAGGACGGCGTGCTGCACGGCAATCTCTACCTCAAGGGCGGTGGCGATCCGAAACTGAACATGGAGAAACTCTGGCTGCTGCTGCGCGACCTGCGCATCAACGGTGTGCGTCAGGTCCAGGGTGACCTGGTGCTGGATCGCAGTTTCTTCGTCGCGCCCCAGCTGCCCGCCTTCAACGACGATGGCGGCGACAGCAACAAGCCCTTCCTGGTCGCCCCCGATTCGCTGCTGGTCAACCTCAAGGCGCAACGCTTCATCACCCGCGCCGAGGACGGCAAGGTGCAGATCGCCATGGACCCACCCATCGCCAGCGTGCGCATCGACAACCAGGTGCGCCTGCTCAAGGCGTCCACCTGCCCGTCCTGGCCGGATATCCGCTACAACGCAGTGCAGCAGTACGACGGCACCACGCTGATCGTCAGCGGCCAGCTGGCCGAAGGCTGCAGCGCACAGACCTACCTGTCGCTGCTCGACCACCCCAGCTACACCGCTGGCGCGGTGCGTAGCATCTGGAAGGAACTGGGCGGCAAGATCCTCGGCAAGGACCGCCTCGCCCCGCTGCCCGAAGACGCGCGCCTGCTGGCCCGCGCCTTGTCACCGGACGTGGTGGAAATCGTCCGCGACATCAACAAGTACAGCAACAACACCATGGCCCGGCAGTTGTTCCTCAGCATCGGCGCGCAGTTCCGCACCGACGCGGACAAGGACGACGCCATGGCCGCGCAACGGGTGATCCGTGACTGGCTGGCGCGCAAGGGCATCACCGCGCCGCATCTGGTGCTGGAGAACGGCTCCGGGCTGTCGCGCGCCGAACGCATCAGCGCCAGGGAAATGGCCCTGATCCTCCAGGTGGCCTGGCGCAGCCCGTATTCCGCCGAGTTCCGCAGCTCCATGCCGCTGGTGGCCATGGACGGCACCATGCGCAGGCGCCTGCAACGCACCCCGCTGGTGGGCGAGGCGCACATCAAGACCGGCACGCTGAACAACGTGCGCGCCATCGCCGGCTACAGCCGCGACAGCAACGGCCAGGACTGGGCGGTAGTGGCCATCCTCAACGACCCGAAGCCCTGGGGCGCGACCTCGATTCTCGACCAGGTGCTGCTCGACACCTACACGCAGCCCAAGCGCTGACGATGCCGTGGCCGGTGCAGTCCGGGGGCCAACCTGCGGACTGCACCGGCCACGCAATCAACGCGCGGTGAAGCGCCAGGCGCGATGGATCTTGGCATTGCGCGCAAAGTCCGGATCGAGCGTCTGCGCGCTGATCTCCTCGACCTGATAGCGAGCCATCAGGCTCTCATCCAGCTGGAACTTGCGGAAGTTGTTGGAGAAATACAGCACGCCGCCGCGTGCCAGGCGCGCCATGGCCAGGTCGAGCAGCTCGACATGGTCGCGCTGCACATCGAACACCCCTTCCATGCGCTTGGAATTGGAGAAGGTCGGCGGGTCGATGAAAATCAGGTCGTACTCGCCCCGGTCCTCACCCAGCCAGGCCATCACATCGCCCTGCTCCAGGCGCTGTTTGTCGGAGAAACCGTTCAGCGACAGATTGCGCCGCGCCCAGTCCAGGTAGGTTTTCGACAGGTCGACGCTGGTGGTGCTGCGCGCCCCGCCCTTGGCCGCATGGACCGTAGCCGTGGCGGTGTAGCAGAACAGATTCAGGAAGCGCTTGCCGGCCGCCTCGCGCTGGATGCGCATGCGCAGCGGCCGGTGATCGAGGAACAGCCCGGTATCCAGATAGTCGGTGAGGTTGACCAGCAGCTTGACCCCGCCCTCGTTCACTTCCATGAACTGGCCCTGGGCCGCCTGGCGCTGATACTGCTTGGTACCGGCCTGGCGCTCACGGCGCTTGATCGCCACACGGTTCTGCGCCACGCCCAGCGCCTGGGGAATCGCCGCCAGCGCATCGAGCAGGCGCGCCTGCGCCTTCTCCGGATCGATCGAGCGCGGCGCCGCGTACTCCTGCACATGCACCCAGTCGCGGTACAGATCGACCGCCAGGGCATACTCCGGCATGTCCGCATCGTAGAGTCGATAGCACTCGACCCCCTCGCGGCGCGCCCACTTGCCCAGTTGCTTGAGGTTCTTCTGCAGGCGGTTGGCGAACATCTGCCCACCCTCCGACAGGCGCGCCTGTTGCGGCGCCTCCTGCTCGGGCTCGTCGACGTTCTTCGCCCGGCGCTCGCCGGTCACGAACTGTTCGGTCTGCACCTTGATCAGCAGCAGCTTGCAGGCCAGCGCGCCATTCCAGAAGGCATATTGCTTGTGGCTGCGCAGGCCCATGCGCTTGCCCAGCTCAGGCGCCCCGGTGAACACCGCGGCCTCCCAGCCCAGGCAGGCCTGGCGCAGGCGCTCGCCGAGGTTCTGGTAGAGGTACAGCAGGCTGGCTTCATCCCCCAGGCGCTCGCCATAGGGCGGGTTGCTGATCACCAGGCCTTTCTGGTTCTGGTCCGGACGCGGTTCGAAGTGAGCCAGCTCGCCCTGATAGATCTTCACCCAGTCGGATAATCCGGCACGCTCCACGTTGTTGCGCCCTGGCTGGATCAGGCGTGGATCGGCCTCGTAGCCACGAATCCACAACGGTGGCTTGGCCAGGCCTGCCGCCGCACGCTGCTCGGCCTCGGCATGCAGCTTCTTCCACAGCGCCGGCACGTGCCCGAGCCAGTTGGAGAAGCCCCAGCGCTCGCGCTTGAGGTTCGGGGCGACGTCCGCCGCCATCAGCGCGGCCTCCACCAGGAACGTACCGACACCGCACATGGGGTCGGCCAGGGCGCCGCCCTCGGCGGCGATACGCGGCCAACCGGCACGGATCAGCACCGCAGCCGCGAGGTTTTCCTTGAGCGGCGCCGCGCCCTGCTGCAGGCGGTATCCGCGCTGGTGCAGGCTGTGCCCGGACAGGTCCAGGGACAGCACCGCCTCTCCCCGGTCCAGGCGCAGGTGAACGCGCAAGTCGGGATTGACCTTGTCGATGCTCGGACGCTCGCCAGCGGCGGTCCGCAGCCGGTCGACGATCGCATCCTTGACCTTGAGCGCGCCGAAATGGGTGTTATCGATGCCCGAGCCCTGGCCGCTGAACTCCACCGCCAGGCTGCCGGCCGGCTCCAGATGATCGCGCCAGTCGACCGCCCTGACCCCGTCATACAGCTGCTCCGCGCTGTTCATGGTGAAGCGCGACAGCACCAGCAGCACACGGTTGGCCAGGCGCGACCACAGGCACAGGCGATAGGCGACCTCGATCTCGGCATGGCCACGGACTGCCGCCGTCTGCTCGCGCGCTTCCTCCAGCCCCAGCGCCCTGGCCTCTTCCAGTAACAGACCTTCGAGCCCCTTGGGGCAAGTCAGCACGATTTCGTAACGATCAGACATAGTGTCCTACTGCCTATGGCAATCCGGGAGATGCGGCGGCGCACCTCGACTCAAAAATAAGTGACAAAACGTCACACGGCGACCCTTCGTCGGAATAAGCAAGCGCTCTCATTCGCACTAGCACTTTGCAGGCATGCCTGCGCTCAGCCAGGCCCCACGGCGTCTGGCCGAATGGGCCTGGATGTATTCCCAGCCCCCTTATGGCGCCACCCTCATTTAGGTTACGCCCTTATGACAAATCGATCATTCACAGGCCTCGGTGCATTCGTTAGAACACTACCTAAGGCGCTCGTTGCAACGGCGAGTGCACAGAAGGTCCGCCACGCCGGCAGCGGACCTTCGCAGGCAGACATTTTCTGCCCGGCCTTGCCACAAGGCCAACGGGACATAACAGTCAACAGTGAGGGCAACACCCTATGAGAAGACTTAAGCGTGATCCGTTAGAACGAGCTTTCTTGCGCGGCTATCAGTACGGCATCAATGGTAAATCCCGCGAACTTTGCCCCTTTACCCTGCCATCGGTACGTCAAGCCTGGCTCAATGGCTGGCGTGAGGGCCGTGGTGACAACTGGGATGGGCTGACCGGCGCGGCCGGTATTCATCGACTCAACGAACTTCACGCTGTCGGCTGATCAGGATCACACCCGACTTCACCATGCCGACCCCATCCGGGCGGCGGGCGCAAGCCCTGGGGCTCCTTCGGGAGCCCTATTTATTTACGCAGTGCCGCGATCGCATCCACCGCTTCACGGATCAACGCCGGCCCCTTGTAGATGAACCCCGAATAGATCTGTACCAGGCTGGCGCCGGCAGCGATCTTCTCCGCCGCATGCCGACCTTCGGTGATACCGCCAACGGCGATGATCGGCAGACGGCCGGACAGCTCGTCAGCCAGCACCTTGACGATATGCGTGCTCTTGTCGCGCACCGGTGCGCCGGACAGGCCGCCAGCTTCATCGCCATGGGCCAGCCCCTCGACACCTTCGCGGCTGAGTGTGGTATTGGTCGCGATCACCGCGTCCATGTCCGCGCCCAATAGCGCCGACGCCACCAGCGCGGTTTCTTCATCGCTCATGTCCGGGGCAATCTTGATCGCCAGCGGCACGCGCTTGCCATGCTCCTGGGCCAGGTCCTCCTGACGACGACGCAAGGCTTCCAGCAGTTCCTTGAGCGAGTCGCCGAACTGCAGGCTGCGCAGCCCGGGCGTGTTGGGCGAGCTGACATTGACCGTGACGTAGCTGGCGTGGGCGTACACCTTGTCCAGGCATGCCAGGTAGTCATCCACCGCACGCTCCACCGGGGTATCGAAGTTCTTGCCGATGTTGATGCCCAGTACACCCTTGAATTTCGCAGCCCTGACCCGCTCGAGCAGATGATCGACGCCCTGGTTGTTGAAACCCATGCGGTTGATCACTGCCTCGGCCTCCGGCAGGCGGAACAGGCGCGGCTTGGGGTTGCCCGGCTGCGGCCGTGGCGTCACGGTGCCGATCTCGACGAAACCGAAGCCAAGCTGGGCAAAGCCGTCGATGGCGTCGCCATTCTTGTCCAGCCCCGCCGCCAGCCCCACCGGGTTGGCGAACTGCAGGCCCATCACGTTGACCGGCAAGCTGGCCGGCGCCTTGGTCAGCAAACCATTGAGCCCCAGACGCCCCCCCGCCCCGATCAGGTCGATGGACAGCTCGTGGGAGGTTTCCGGGGAAAGTTTGAACAGCAGCTCGCGGGCCAGGGTGTACATGGGCAGGCTCAGCTCGACAGATAGAGGGTGGGCGGACCGGCGATTATAGCCGTGCACGCATGACGGGCGCGAGGCACGTGCGCCAGATCAGCCCAGAGGGCGTAAGCTCAGCAGCTCGCCGGCATCATTGAATTCCAGAACGAAGGAACCATGGATGCCCGCATGGGTCAAATATGGCCGCAAATGATGCGCCGGCAAACTAACTCGGCGTCCGTCGCGGCTTTGCGCCATAATCCGGTTGGCCTGGCCCCGATAGATGGCCTGCACTCGTTCGGCCGATAACGCAATATCCAGCACCAAGCTGGGCATGGAGGCACCCTCGCAAATGAATGCGGCTATTTTGCCACAGACCTACGCAGCCACAGGCGCTCACGTGCCGCACCATGCTGTATGGGCAATAGCCGCCTGTGTCTGCCACACTGCAGTAGACGCTTCAGGAGCGACCTGTCGGCCATGAGCCTGCCCGAATCCTCCACCCTTGGTGGCCGCCTGACGGCCCTGGCACAACGCCTGGGGTTGCTGGGTCGTGCCTCGCGGCAGATCTTCGCCAGGGCCAGCGTGCTGCGTCTGCCATTCAAGGTGCTTCCAGCGCCGGCCGACAGCATCTGCTGGCATGAGGGCCCGCAACTGCAACAGCTGCTCCACCTCCCTCGCGGTGCCCTGTCCGGCCCGGTGCAGGAGGACAAGGCACAGGCGCATTCCGCCCTGACCCAGGTCGTGGAGGCGCAGACGCAACAGCTGCAATCCTTCGACCTGCGTCTGATCGACGGTTTCGCCTGTACGACTCCCGCCCCCGGCTACGGCAGTTTCGAAGACTATGCGGCGAGCGAGCATTGCCGGCAGGTCCGCATCATCAGCTACAAGGACTTCCTCAAGGCCATGAGCCAGCCCTTGCCACGCTTCATGGCCGGCGACCCGGTGGAGTTGCTGCAAGCCAATTGGCGCACCCGGACATTCTGGGCAGGGGAAACACGAGGGGAAGCCTTCGCCAGTGCGATTGCCTATGCGCGCAGACGCGGCCTGGAAGTGCTGCTGCCCGCCAACATGGTGCGTTATCGCCTGAGCGAGGCAGGGCTGGACAACCTGCAGCACCGCTACCACGTACTGGCCATGCCTGAAGAGGCCTGGAGCGATCCAGGCTTCATGGGCTTGCTACTGGACAACGGTATACCCTACGCGCGCCTGTCGCTGCTGAAGAAAGCCGGCAAGCCGGAGTTTCTCCTGCTCCCCAAGGAGCACCAGGACGCCACCGCCCTGGGCGAAGGGCTGCGCCTGGCCGGCGCGCCAAACGTGCTGGATTATCTGCGCCAGCTGGCAACTATTGCCGAATGATCGCTGGCGTCTATTCGTCGCTGCCGCGCAACAGGCGTCCGATCATGTCCAGCGAATAACCTCGATAGGCGAGAAACCGCCCCTGCCTGGCACGCTCACGAGCGTCCATGGGCAACTGACCGGCAAACTTGCGCTGCCAGGTCTCACGCAACGACTCGAACCAGTCGATAGCACTTTCACGCAGCGCCTGATCGATGTCGCTGCGCTCCAGCCCCCGCTGCCCCAGTTCTTCGCGAATGCGCTGAGGCCCATAGCCGGCACGCGCACGATAGGCAACGAAGCTTTCCAGATAGCGCGCCTCGGACAGCAGACCTTCCTCGGACAAGCGCTGCAAGGCCGCCTCTATCAGCTCCTGCGGTGCACCGCGCTTGCGCAGCTTGCGCGTCAGCTCGACACGCCCGTGCTCACGCCGGGCAAGCAGGTCCATGGCCGCCCGCCGAACGGCGAGCGGGTTGTCCAGTATCGCGGTCATGCGTGCGCGGCGGGCTTAGAAGTCGACTTCTGCGTCAGCCAGGTCATCGGCAGTCGCCTTCGCCGGAGTGCTGCTGACCAGCAGCTTCTGGCGAATCTGACCCTCGATCTCGCGTGCCACGGCCTGATTGTCTTCCAGGTACTTGGCGGCGTTGGCCTTGCCCTGGCCGATCTTGTTGCCCTGGTAGCTGTACCAGGCACCCGACTTCTCGACCAGGCCCTGCTGCACACCGAGGTCGATGATCTCGCCGTTGCGGTAGATGCCCTTGCCATAGAGGATCTGGAACTCGGCCTGACGGAAAGGCGGAGCGACCTTGTTCTTGACGATCTTCACCCGCGTTTCGCTACCGACCACCTCTTCACCCTCTTTCACCGCACCCGTACGACGGATGTCCAGGCGAACCGAGGAGTAGAACTTCAGCGCGTTACCACCGGTAGTGGTTTCCGGGCTGCCGAACATGACACCGATCTTCATGCGGATCTGGTTGATGAAGATGACCAGGCAGTTGGCATTCTTGATGTTACCGGTGATCTTGCGCAGCGCCTGGCTCATCAGACGAGCCTGCAGGCCGACGTGCATGTCACCCATCTCACCCTCGATTTCCGCCTTCGGCACCAGGGCCGCCACGGAGTCGACGATGATCACGTCGATGGCGTTGGAGCGCACCAGCATGTCGGTGATTTCCAGGGCCTGTTCGCCGGTGTCGGGCTGGGAGACCAGCAGGTCGTCGACGTTGACACCCAGCTTGCCGGCGTAATCCGGGTCCAGCGCGTGCTCGGCATCGACGAAGGCACAGGTGGCACCGAGCTTCTGCGCTTCGGCGATCACCGACAGCGTGAGCGTGGTCTTACCGGAGGATTCCGGACCGTAGATCTCGACGATACGCCCCTTGGGCAGGCCGCCGATGCCCAGCGCGATGTCCAGCCCCAGCGAACCGGTGGAAATGGCCGGAATCGCCTGGCGCTCGTGATCGCCCATGCGCATGACCGCGCCCTTGCCAAACTGCTTCTCGATCTGGCCCAGGGCAGCCGCCAAGGCACGCTTCTTGTTCTCGTCCATTCTATCCTCGCATGTTCAAGAGGGCCGGCAGGCCACCAACAACTGTATAAGTAGCCAGTATTATTCCACAGGGCAAGTCGTCCGCCTACCCCAGGGAAGGATTTTCCTCCACCAACAGGGCGAGAAGCCCCGTCAATGCGGCCTCGACCGTTTGTCGGCGCACCTGATCACGGCCTCCGGCGAACTGTTTGCGCACGCTGAAAAGCCGCTCGCCATCGCCCCAGGCCAACCAGACAGTGCCCACCGGCTTCTCCGCCGAGCCGCCGTCGGGACCGGCCACTCCGCTGACCGCGACCGCGTAACGCGCGCCGCTGTGCGCCTGAGCCCCTCGCACCATCGCCTCGACAACTTCCTGGCTGACCGCACCGACGCTGACGAACAACTCGCTGCACACGTCCAGCTGCCTGGTTTTCTGCGCATTGGAGTAGGTGACATAGCCCGCCTCGAACCAGGCCGAACTGCCGGGAATACGGGTAATGGCCTCGGCGATCCCACCGCCGGTGCAGGACTCTGCGGTGCTCACCTGGGCGCCCACCCTTTTCAACCCGTCACCCAGTTGCGCGGCCAGTCGATCGATTCTGTCCATGTCCGTCCCTCGTTCATCGAACGGACAACCCTACACAGCTTGAACCGCCAGTGGAACGCGCAAATGTCGTCTAGTGTTATCTCCGGTGACGGAACGAAAGGAGACGCGAGATGTGGCTGTCACGCAATAAAGAGCAGAAGGACGCGCCCAGCGCCGGAACGGCCGAGCTGCAGGCCATACGACAATCGATGGCGATGATCGAATTCACCCCGGATGGCATCATCCTCGATGCCAATCGCGCCTTTCTCGAGGTGGTGGGCTACAGCCTGGAGGAGATCGTCGGCCAGCACCACCGACTGTTCTGTTCGCGCAGCCTGAGCGAGAGCCTGGCCTATCAGCAATTCTGGCAGCGCCTGCGCCAGGGCGAACACTTCAGCGACCGTTTTCCCAGGCTGACGCGGGATCGCCGGGAAGTCTGGCTCGAAGCCACCTACATGCCGATCCGTGACGCCCAGGGCACGGTGACCAAGGTCATGAAGATCGCCACCGACATCACCCGTCAGGTCGCCGCCGAGCACATGCACGAGAGCTACATCAAGGCCATCGACCGCTCCATGGCGGTGATCGAATTCAACCTGGATGGCGAGGTGGTCAGCGCCAACCAGAATTTCCTCGACCTGATGGGTTATACCCGCGACGAGGTGATCGGCCAGCATCACCGGATGTTCTGCCTGGCAGAAGACAGCCACAGCGACGACTACCGTGAGTTTTGGGCACGCCTGAACAAGGGCGAGTTCATGTCCGACCGCTTTCGCCGCGTCACCAGGCACGGCCGCCAGGTCTGGCTGCGCGCGACCTACAACCCGCTGTACGACGCCAACGGACGCGTGTACGGCGTCGTCAAGTTCGCCAGCGACATCACCACCCAGGTCGAGCGCCGCGACTCCGAAGCCGCCGCCGCGCAGCTGGCCCACGACATCGCCAAGGAGACCGATGTCTCCGCCGATCACGGCACCCGCACCGTGGCGCAGACCGTCGCGGTGGTCAACGACATCGCCAGCGAACTGGCCAACGTCGCGGAGCAGATCGAAGGCCTGAACAAGCAGTCGGAACAGATCACCAGCATCGTCCAGGTCATCCGCGGCATCGCCGACCAGACCAACCTGCTGGCACTCAATGCCGCGATAGAAGCCGCACGCGCCGGTGAACAGGGGCGCGGATTCGCCGTGGTCGCCGATGAAGTCCGCCAGCTGGCCTCGCGCACCAGCCAGGCCACCCAGGAAATCAACGGCGTCGTCCAGGAGAACCAGAGCCTCACGCGTAACGCCGTGGCCAGCATGGCCACGACGCGCGAACACGCACGCACCGGTGTCGACCTGGCCAACCAGGCCGGCGAGGTGATTCGCGAGATACGCAGCGAGTCGCAGCGGGTGGTCGAAGCCGTCGCCCAGTTCTCGGTGACGTTCACCGACTGAACGCGAATCGCTGCCGATTCGGGGTCCACGCGGTGGGCGAAGTATGGGAAAATTCCCGGCTTCGTCACACCCACCGCACCTAAGGCCCGGCATGACCGATCTCTCCGCTCACACCCCGATGATGCAGCAATATTGGAAGCTGAAGAACCAGCACCCGGATCAGCTGATGTTCTATCGCATGGGCGACTTCTACGAGATCTTCTACGAGGATGCGAAGAAGGCCGCCAAGCTGCTGGACATCACCCTGACCGCGCGCGGCCAGTCGGCCGGTCAGTCGATTCCCATGTGCGGCATCCCCTTCCATTCGGTCGAAGGCTACCTGGCCAAGCTGGTCAAGCTTGGCGAGTCGGTGGTGATCTGCGAGCAGGTCGGCGATCCGGCCACCAGCAAGGGCCCGGTCGAGCGCCAGGTGGTGCGCATCATCACTCCCGGCACCATCAGCGACGAGGCCCTGCTCGACGAACACCGCGACAACCTGCTGGCTGCCGTGCTGGGTGACGAGCGCCTGTTCGGCCTGGCCGTGCTGGACATCACCAGCGGCCGCTTCAGCGTTCAGGAAATCAGGGGCTGGGAAAACCTGCTGGCCGAACTGGAGCGTCTGAACCCCGCCGAGTTGCTGATCCCCGACGACTGGCCACAGGGCCTGCCGGCCGAGAAGCGCAAGGGTTCTCGACGTCGCGCGCCCTGGGACTTCGACCGCGACAGTGCCTTCAAGAGCCTGTGCCAGCAGTTCGGCACCCAGGACCTTAAAGGCTTCGGCTGCGAAAACCTGACCCTGGCCATCGGCGCCGCCGGCTGCCTGCTGGGCTACGCCAAGGAAACCCAGCGCACCGCCCTGCCCCACCTGCGCAGCCTGCGTCACGAACGCCTGGACGACACGGTGATCCTCGACGGCGCCAGCCGCCGCAATCTGGAGCTGGACATCAACCTCTCCGGTGGGCGCGACAACACCCTGCAATCGGTGATGGATCGCTGCCAGACCGCCATGGCCAGCCGCCTGCTCGGGCGCTGGCTGAACCGTCCGCTGCGTGATCGTGCCGTACTCGAAGCGCGTCAGAACGCCATCGCCTGCCTGCTCGACGGCTACCGTTTCGAGACGCTGCAACCGCAGCTCAAGGAGATCGGCGACCTGGAGCGGATCCTGGCCCGTATCGGCCTGCGCAACGCCCGTCCACGCGACCTCGCCCGCCTGCGTGACGCTCTCGCCGCACTGCCCGAGCTGCAGCAGGCGATGACTCCGCTGGACACGCCGCACCTGCAGCAACTGGCAAGCAGCATCGCCACCTACCCCGAGCTGGCCGACCTGCTGGCCCGCGCCATCATCGACAACCCGCCGGCGGTCATCCGTGACGGCGGCGTGCTGAAGACCGGCTACGACGCCGAACTGGACGAACTGCAGGCAATGAGCGAGAACGCCGGCCAGTTCCTCATGGACCTGGAAGCGCGCGAGAAGGCCCGCACCGGCCTGGCCAACCTCAAGGTCGGCTACAACCGCGTGCACGGCTACTTCATCGAACTGCCGACCAAGCAGGCGGAGTCGGCCCCCGCCGATTACATTCGCCGGCAGACGCTCAAGGGCGCCGAGCGCTTCATCACCCCGGAGCTGAAGGAGTTCGAGGACAAGGCCCTGTCGGCCAAGAGCCGTGCCCTGGCCCGCGAGAAGATGCTCTATGACGAACTGCTGGAGCGCCTGATCGGCCACCTGGCGCCGTTGCAGGACAGTGCCGCGGCGCTGGCCGAACTGGATGTGCTGAGCAACCTGGGCGAACGCGCGCTGAATCTCGACCTGAACCGCCCGCGCTTCGTCGAAGAACCCTGCATGCGCATCGACCAGGGCCGCCACCCGGTGGTCGAGCAGGTGCTGACCACACCCTTCGTGGCCAACGACCTCGACCTCGACGACAACCGCCGCATGCTGATCATCACCGGCCCGAACATGGGCGGTAAATCCACCTACATGCGCCAGACCGCGCTGATCGTGCTGCTGGCGCACATCGGCAGCTTCGTCCCTGCCGCCGCCTGCGAACTGTCACTGGTCGACCGTATCTTCACTCGCATCGGCTCCAGTGACGATCTCGCCGGCGGGCGCTCGACCTTCATGGTGGAGATGAGCGAAACCGCCAACATCCTGCATAACGCCAGCGAACGCAGCCTGGTGCTGATGGACGAGGTTGGCCGTGGTACCAGCACCTTCGACGGCCTGTCGCTGGCCTGGTCGGCGGCCGAACACCTGGCCCGCCTGCGCGCCTTCACCCTGTTCGCCACCCACTACTTCGAGCTGACCGTGCTTCCGGAAAGCGAGCCGGTGGTGGCCAACGTGCACCTCTCGGCCACCGAGCACAACGAGCGCATCGTCTTCCTCCACCACGTCCAGGCGGGGCCTGCAAGCCAGAGCTACGGCCTGGCCGTGGCACAGCTGGCGGGCGTGCCCGGCAGCGTGATCAGCCGCGCCCGTGAGCACCTGGCGCGCCTGGAAGCCACCAGCCTGCCGCACGATCGACCTCGGCAAGAGCCCGGACAGCCGCAAGCACCGATGCAGAGCGACCTGTTCGCCAGCACGCCGCACCCGCTGCTGGAGCAATTGCATACGATCAATCCGGATGATCTGACTCCGCGCAAAGCGTTGGAACTGTTATATACATGGAAGACGCAGATCTAACGCTCAATACAACAAACTGCTAGAATCGCGCGCAATTTTACGACCGCCCGGTTTACAGCCTGAGCCGCGGCCCCTGACAGAGCGCCTGAGAGCCCTTCACAGAAAGGGCCCAGGCCGCCGCCCGAGGAGAGAATCAGACATGACCTTCGTCGTCACCGACAACTGCATCAAGTGCAAATACACCGACTGCGTGGAAGTCTGCCCGGTGGACTGCTTCTACGAGGGCCCGAACTTTCTGGTCATCCATCCTGACGAGTGCATCGACTGCGCCCTGTGCGAGCCGGAGTGCCCCGCCCAGGCCATCTTCTCGGAAGACGAGGTGCCGGAAGATCAGCAGGAGTTCATCGAGCTGAACGCCGACCTGGCTGAAGTCTGGCCGAACATCACCGAGAAGAAAGACGCCCTGGCCGACGCCGAAGAGTGGGATGGCGTGAAGGACAAGCTGCAGCACCTGGAGCGCTAAGCCGCTGCAGAACGCAAAGACCCGCCAAGCGCGGGTCTTTTGCATTATGGGATAGCGTCGCTCGGAACAGTCGGCTCACGCGAGAGCCCGCGCGGCGCACATCGCGGAGGCCAGTTGCCGGCGCCACGCCTGACGTGGCGGGTGCCCCTTGCGGATTGCGGGCAGGAATGGCGGGCAAAAAAAAGGGGCGGCTTGCGCCGCCCACTTTTATTCCCTAGTCCCTTTATTTCCAAGCCCATCATCCTGATGAATCGCTTCTTGCGATGTTCCTGATCATCGTCCTGATGACCTGTGCTTATCCCTAAGCACGGTTGTGATATTAGCCGCTACAGACTTCCCTGCAAGCCGGCAAAAACCGCCCTCATCCAGTTCTTTAAAATAAAAACATGTTCAAAAACAATGAGTTAAAAAATAAAAAGACAAAAACAAGAGGCAACCACCCCAAACGCTGACAGCGTCTGTAAGCGATGACTTACACGGGGATGCAGAAAAAACCCGGCCGAAGCCGGGTTGGTGATCGAGGTGAACGCTACTGGAACAGTGCGTCGCTCGAAAGGCCATTCTTTTCGAGGATCTCGCGCAGACGCTTGAGCGCCTCCACCTGGATCTGCCTGACCCGCTCGCGGGTCAGACCGATCTCCTGCCCCACCTCTTCCAGCGTACAGCTCTCATGGCCACGCAAGCCGAAGCGGCGCACCACGACTTCACGCTGCTTGTCGGTCAGGTCCGAGAGCCACTGGTCGATGCTCTGGGACAGGTCATCGTCCTGCAACAGCTCACACGGGTCGGTCGGACGATCGTCGGTCAGGGTGTCGAGCAACGTCTTGTCCGAGTCCGGACCGAGCGAGACGTCCACCGAGGACACCCGCTCGTTGAGGCCCAGCATGCGCTTGACCTCACCCACCGGTTTTTCCAGCAGGTTGGCAATTTCTTCCGCTGAAGGCTCATGGTCGAGCTTCTGGGTCAGTTCACGAGCCGCACGCAGGTATACGTTGAGCTCCTTGACCACATGAATCGGCAAACGGATGGTTCGCGTCTGGTTCATGATGGCCCGTTCGATGGTCTGGCGGATCCACCAGGTCGCATAGGTTGAAAAACGGAAACCACGCTCCGGATCGAACTTCTCCACAGCGCGAATCAACCCCAGGTTCCCCTCTTCGATCAGATCGAGCAGAGAGAGGCCGCGATTGACGTAACGCCGAGCGATCTTGACGACCAGGCGCAGGTTGCTCTCGATCATGCGCTTGCGCCCTGCAGGATCGCCCTTCTGCGCCAGACGCGCGAAGTGCACTTCCTCTTCGGGAGTGAGCAAGGGAGAGAAACCGATTTCGTTGAGGTAAAGCTGAGTGGCGTCGAGCGCCCGGGTGTAATCGATGTACTTGTGCTGCTTGGAGGGAGCGGCGTTCTTGGTCTTGGTACGCGCGACCGGTGCTTCCACCTCATCGCCCTGAACCTCGCCCAAGACGATACCCGGCTCCATAAGGAGCAGCTCATCGTCGACGTCAAACTCCGGCGCTTCTTTTTTTGTGAGAGCCATTGTTGTTGTCCCTAGCTGAGTTCGACAACAGACTCTGGCGGAACCGTCCTGGCCATACCTGAGCCCGTCCCTCCCACGAGATGGAACGAGTCAGCGGCGGATCAACGACGTGGCAGGTATTGCAGTGGATCGACAGGTTTACCTTGGCGGCGAATCTCGAAGTGCAGTTTCACCCGGTCGGCCCCTGTTGATCCCATCTCGGCAATGCTTTGCCCGGCTTTGACCTGCTGCCCCTCCCGTACCAACAGCCTGCGGTTGTGACCGTAGGCACTTACGTAGGTGTCGCTGTGCTTGATGATGATCAATTCGCCGTAGCCCCGCAAACCACTCCCGGCGTACACCACCGACCCATCAGACGCAGCTAAAACAGGCTGTCCTAATTCCCCGGCGATATCAATGCCTTTATTCAAACTACCGTTTGAGGAAAAACGGCTGATCACCGAGCCCTGCGTTGGCCAGGCCCAGCCACTGGCCGAGCGGCTCACGGGCGTTACAGGTGTCGTGGCAGGCGTGCTGGCGACAGGCGGCTTGGCCGGTTTGGTCGCGGGCGGCGCGGTGACGGGAGTAGCAGGCTGAGCCGGCCTGCTGGTTGTCGGCGTGCTGCTGCGAACGGGGGTCGACGCCACCGGCTGGCTGGCCAGGGCGCGATTGTCGAAGCGAATGATCTGGCCGACACGAATCAGGTAGGGATCACGCAGGCCATTGTGGGCAGCCAGGGCCTTCCAGTCCCAGCCGAAGCGGAAGGCGATCGAGTACAGGGTGTCGCCACGCTGCACCACATAGTGACCACTGCGCACGGGCTGACGCTGAATCACCGGCGCCCGCCCCTGGTTCTGCCCGCGCTCCACCACCTGCACGCCACCGGGAGGCGAACTGACGCAACCGGCCAACACGGCAACGGCGAGCGTGGCCAGTGGCAGGCGCAGCGCCATGGCGGCGCGAAGCAGAACGTGAACGACGGTGCGACTCACCCGATGGCTCCCTGAATGATTCCGAGTACGGCGTATTGTGCCGTATTTATTCGGCGCGACCAGCATCGACGGGTTGACGCTGTGCCAGCCACTCCAGGCCCAGCACCAGCACGATCCCGCCAATCGCCAGCAGCACGGCAATCAGCAGTTGCGCATCCTGGCCGCTGATCTCGGCAAAATGCCCGGGCAGCAGGTTGTGCTGCAACAGCGGCACCTGCTCGCCCTTGCTGTCGATACGCCAGGTGAGCGTCTCCTTCCAGGGCCAGACCTTGTTCAGCGAACCGAGCATCAGGCCACTGAGAAAGGCCAGGCTCAGATCACGCCAGCGCGCCAGCAGCCAGCTGAGCAGCCGGGCGAAGCTGAGCAACCCGAGCAGGCAACCGGCGGCGAACACGCCCAGCACCAGGAGGTTGAGATCCTTCACTGCCCCCAGCACCACCGAGTAGAGCCCCAGCAGCAGCAGGATGAAGCTGCCGGAGATTCCCGGCAGGATCATTGCGCAGATGGCGATAGCCCCCGCCAGGAACAGGGTCGGCAGGTCGCTCCCCCAGTGCATCGGGGCGGCCACGGTGATCCAGTAGGCGAACCCCAGGCCAAGCAGGAAACTCAGCACCCGCGTCCAGTTCCAGCGCCCGATCTCACGCCCCACCAGGTAGGTGGACACGAGGATCAGACCGAAGAAGAACGACCAGACCGGTATCGGGTGATGCTTGAGCAGGTAGGTGATCAGCCGTGCGAGGGTGAGGATGCTGGTCAGAATGCCGCTGAACAGCACCAGCAGAAAGGTCGCATTGGCTTTCTGCCAGGCGTCCTTGATACGGCCGCGCAGCAACAACAGAAGCGCATCGGGAACGCTGGCGATGGAGCGCAGCAGCTCGTCGTAGATGCCGCTGATGAAGGCGATGGTACCGCCGGAGACGCCAGGCACCACATCGGCAGCGCCCATGGCCATGCCCTTGGCGTAGAGCAGGAAATGTTTCTTCATGGATCCTTCCAGAACGATAAAGCGGTCAGGCCAGTGGCCCGTTGAGTAACGGCACGAAACGCACGGCATCGAGCACGTGCCGGGAAAAGCCCTCCTCCTCGCGCACGATCAGCAACAGTTGCTGCACGTCGCCGCTGCCGACCGGTATGACCAGGCGACCACCCGGTGCCAGCTGGTCGAGCAGCGCCTGCGGTACCTGCGCAGCGGCGGCGGTGACGATGATGCCGTTGTACGGGCCCAGCGCATTCCAGCCCTCCCAGCCATCACCCCAGCGAAAGACCACGTTGCGCAGGCTGAGTTCGACGAGGCGCTCCTTGGCGCGCTCCTGCAGCCCCTGGATGCGCTCCACGGAGAACACCCGCTCGACCAGCTGCGCCAGCACGGCGGTCTGGTAGCCGGAACCGGTGCCGATCTCCAGCACCTTGTCCAGCGGCCCGGCGGCCAGCAGCAATTCGGTCATGCGGCCGACCATGTAGGGCTGGGAAATGGTCTGGTTGTGACCGATGGGCAGTGCGGTGTCCTCGTAGGCGCGGTGCGCCAGCGCCTCATCCACGAACAGATGGCGCGGTGTACGGCGGATCACTTCCAGCACCCGCGCGTTGGACAATCCTTCCTCGTAGAGGCGCTGAATCAGCCGCTCACGGGTGCGCTGCGAGGTCATGCCGATCCCGCTGCGCTGCATGTCGTCCTGTCCACGCATCAGAAGATTCCCTCCAGCCAGCCGTCCATACTTTCGAGGGCTTCATTGAACGTCCGGTCGAGCCGCAGCGGCGTGACCGAAACGTAGCCCTGCATCACGGCGTGGAAGTCGGTACCCGGGCTGCCGTCCTCGACATCGCCCGCGGCCGCGATCCAGTAGCCTTCCTTGCCACGCGGATTGACCGCCTTGACCGGCGCCGGCGCGCGGGCACGGTGGCCCAGACGGGTCAGCTGCACGCCGCGGATATGCTCGAGCGGCAGGTTCGGCACGTTGACGTTGAGCACGGTACGCGGCGGCAGGTCGAGCTGCGCGTGCGCCTCGACCAGCTTGCGGGCGAAATAGGCAGCCGTCGGCAGGTTGTCGGGCAGGCGCGACAGCAGCGAGAAGGCAAACGCCGTCTTGTCCAGGAAACGCCCTTCCAGCGCAGCGGCGACGGTGCCGGAATAGAGCACGTCATCACCCAGGTTCGCCCCCAGGTTGATACCGGAGACGACCATCTCCGGCGTCTGCTCGAGCAGGCCGTTGATGCCCAGGTGCACGCAGTCGGTCGGGGTGCCATTGAGGCTGATGAAGCCGTTGGGCAGCGCCACCGGATGCAGCGGACGGTCGAGTGTCAGCGCACTGCTGGCACCACTCTTGTCTTCGGCCGGCGCAACCACCACGCACTCGGCGTAATCGGCCAGCGCCTGGTGCAACGCGGCGATACCGGGTGCGTTCACCCCGTCGTCGTTGGAAATCAGAATTCGCATGGAGTATCCGTCTGCCCTGTCGGCATGAGGTCGACGAGTTCGCGCACCACGACGGTGGCGAAACTCCCGGCCGGCAGGACGAATGCAAGTTGCAGAATATCGGGTTCCGGATAATGCCACGTAAGGCTCTGAATGGGGAGGCGCAGAATGCGTCGTTCGTGAGCCATGCCCGCCTTGCTCAACCAGGCGAGCAGCGCCGGCTCCTCACTGCCGACCGCCTGTTCCAGCTCGTTCACCGCCTGCGCGGTCGGGGGCAGCCCTTCGCCCCAGAGCGGCCCGGTGGGGTGCAGATCGAGGATCGCCAGGCGCGGATCCTGGCACTCGGCCTCGCCGGCCATGAAGAAGCTGCGGCTGGTGGTGAAGGCCAGCAGGTCGCCGACGCACGCCTGGTTCCAGCTCCCTGCGGCGACCCGCTCGGCCAGCACGCGGTTGAACAGGTAGCTGCGTGCCGAAGACAGCAGCCGCGAACGCAGGTTGCGCTGCACCGGCAGTTCCTCGCGCTCGGCATGGCGCCGCGCCTCCAGCAGGTTGCCACCGTCGAAGCCGAAACGCTGCAGCCCGTAATAGTTGGGCACGCCCTGCTCGGCGATCTGCCGCAAGCGCTGCTCCAGCGCCTCGCGGTCGGCCTGCAGCGCGGTCAGGCGCAGGATGAAGCCGTTGGCCGAATGGGCGCCGCGCTGCAGCTTGCGGTTGTGCCGCTCGCGCTTGAGGATGCTCAGCGCCGGGCTTTCGGCGGCCGCCAGATCGGGGTCGGCCTTGCCTGGCAGGTGCAGGCTGAACCATTGCCGGGTGAGTGCCTGGCGATCCTTGAGGCCGGCGTAGCTGACCGCCTTGAGGGGCAGCCCCGCAGCGCGGGCGATGCGACGGGCGGCATCCTCGGTGTTCAGGCCGCGCTTCTCCACCCACAGCCAGAGGTGTTCACCCTGGCCGGTGAGCGGAATGTCCAGCACCTCATCGACCTGGAAGTCCTCGGCCGTGGCCTTGAGCGCGGCGCGCCCGCAGGCCTCGCCATGGGCGCGCGGGCCCAGCAGCTGCTGCTCGTTCATGCCTTGACCAGCAAGGCCACGGCATGCACCGCGATCCCTTCCTCACGCCCGGTGAAGCCCAGCTTCTCGGTGGTGGTGGCCTTGACGTTGACCTGGTCCAGCTGCACGCCGAGATCCGCAGCGATGCACGCGCGCATGGCCTCGATGTGCGGCGCCATCTTCGGCGCCTGGGCGACGATGGTGGCGTCGACATTACCCACCGCGAAGCCCTTGGCTCGCACCAGGCCCATCACATGACGCAGCAGCGCGCGGCTATCGGCGCCCTTGAAGGTCGGATCGGTATCGGGAAAGTGCTTGCCGATGTCACCCAGCGCCACCGCGCCGAGCAGGGCGTCGCTCAGTGCGTGCAGCAGCACATCACCGTCGGAATGAGCGACGAGACCGAACCTGTGGGGAATCCGCACGCCACCGAGGGTGATGAAATCGCCATCGCCGAAGCGGTGTACGTCATAGCCATGACCGATACGCATAAAGAACAACGCCCTGAAAAAGTCAGGGCGCAATTCTAACCGGTTTGCCGGCTCGCTCGGATGAAATCCGCTCGACTCAGGCCTGAGCCAGTGCCTGCGCATGGTGGCGCAGGTGATCCTCGATGAAGCTGGCGATGAAGTAGTAGCTGTGGTCATAGCCAGGCTGCAAACGCAGGGTCAGCGGATGGCCGACCGCCCTGGCAGCCGCCTCCAGCGCCTCGGGCTTGAGCTGGTTCTCGAGGAAGTCGTCACGATCGCCCTGATCCACCAGGATCGGCAGACGTTCGCTGGCCTCGGCCAGCAGCGTACAGGCATCCCACTCTTTCCAGCGCGAACGGTCTTCGCCGAGGTAGCGCGACAGTGCCTTCTCGCCCCAGGGGCAGTGCATCGGATTGCTGATCGGCGAGAACGCCGACAGCGAGCGATAGCGCCCCGGGTTGCGCAACGCGCAGACCAGCGCACCATGCCCGCCCATCGAGTGGCCGGCGATGCCACGGCGGTCGGACACCGGGAAGTTGGCCTCGATCAGCGCGGGCAACTCCTGCACCACGTAGTCGTGCATGCGGTAGTTGCGCGCCCAGGGCTCCTGGGTAGCGTTGACGTAGAAGCCCGCGCCCTTGCCGAAGTCCCAGGCGTTGTCCGGGTCACCCGGCACATCGTCACCACGCGGACTGGTATCCGGCGCCACGATCACCAGCCCCAGCTCGGCGGCCAGGCGCTGCGCCCCGGCCTTCTGCATGAAGTTCTCGTCGGTGCAGGTCAGGCCGCTCAGCCAGTACAGCACCGGCAGCCTGCCGCCCTGCTCGGCCTGCGGCGGCAGGTAGACGGCGAACACCATGTCGCAACCCAGGGTGGTGGAACGGTGGCGATAGCGCTTGTGCCAGCCACCGAAACTCTTCTGGCAGGAAATGTTTTCCATAAGCCCCTCCGGACAGCGCCAGGCCACAAGCGCCAGGCCATTGATCGCTTGTAGCTCGTCGCTTGCTGCTATCAGAAATGGATGACGGTACGGATGCTCTTGCCTTCGTGCATCAGCTCGAACGCCTCGTTGATCTCGTCCAGGCCCATGTTGTGGGTGATGAAGGTGTCCAGCGGGATTTCACCCTTCTGCGACTTCTCCACATAGCCCGGCAGCTCGCTGCGGCCCTTGACGCCACCGAAGGCGCTGCCGCGCCAGACACGCCCGGTGACCAGCTGGAACGGACGGGTGCTGATCTCGGCACCGGCCGGTGCCACGCCGATGATGGTCGACTCGCCCCAGCCCTTGTGGCAGCACTCCAGCGCGGCACGCATCAGTTGCACGTTGCCGATGCACTCGAAGCTGTAGTCGACGCCGCCGTCGGTCATTTCGACGATGACGTCCTGGATCGGCTTGCTGTGCTCCTTCGGGTTGACAAAGTCGGTCAGGCCCAGCTCGCGGGCGACCGCTTCCTTGGCCGGGTTGATGTCGATACCGATGATGCGCGAGGCCTTGGCCATCTTGGCGCCGATGATCGCCGCCAGGCCGATGCCGCCGAGACCGAAGATGGCCACGGTAGCGCCCTCTTCCACCTTGGCGGTGTTGAGTACGGCACCGATGCCGGTGGTCACGCCGCAACCGAGCAGGCAGACCTTGTCCAGCGGCGCTTCCTTGGGGATCACGGCAACCGAGACTTCCGGCAACACGGTGTACTCGGAGAAGGTCGAGCAGCCCATGTAGTGATAGATCGGCTCGCCGTTGTAGCTGAAGCGGGTGGTGCCGTCCGGCATCAGGCCTTTGCCCTGGGTGGCACGCACCGAGCTGCACAGGTTGGTCTTCTGCGATTTGCAGAATTTGCACTCGCCGCATTCGGCGGTGTACAGCGGGATCACATGGTCACCGACCTTGACCGAGGTCACGCCCTCACCGACCGCCTCGACGATACCGCCACCCTCGTGCCCCAGCACGCAGGGGAAGACGCCCTCGGAATCCTGGCCAGACAGGGTGTAGGCATCGGTGTGGCAGACGCCGGTGGCGACGATGCGCACCAGCACTTCACCGGCCTTCGGCGGCTCGACATCGATCTCGACGATCTTCAGCGGCTCGTTGGGGCCGAATGCGACGGCAGCGCGGGACTTGATCATGGAAGCTCTCCTGAGCGTGAGTGAACGTGGCGAGCAGTCTAGATCAAGCAAATAAAGAGATAATCAGAGAAATATCAAAACATTATTGCCACACAGGGATAATATGTTGCCTGCTGCTGACAGCCGCTCGCGGATCACCCGCCAGCCGGCGCCCGCAGCCCGATGGAGAACACATGAATCGCTGGGAAGGACTCGACGAATTCGTCGCCGTTGCCGAATGTGGCCAGTTCAGCGCCGCCGCCGAGCGCCTGGGCCTGTCCACCTCACAGGTCAGCCGCCAGGTGGCGCGCCTGGAAGACCGGCTGCAAAGCCGCCTGTTCTACCGCAGCACCCGGCGCGTGGCGCTGACCGAGGCCGGCCAGCTGTTCCTGCAGCATTGCCAGCGCCTGCAGGATGCTCGCGAGGAGGCGCTGCGCGCGGTTGGCGATCTGGGGGCGGAACCCAAGGGCCTGCTGCGCCTGACCTGCGCCGTCGCCTATGGCGAGCGCTTCATCGTGCCACTGGTGAACGACTTCATGGCCCGCCACCCCCAGCTGCGCGTGGAAATCGAGCTGAGCAACCGCCAGCTCGACCTGCTCCACGAGGGCCTGGACCTGGCCATCCGCCTGGGACGGCTGCAGGACTCGCGCCTGATGGCCGCGCGCCTGGCTCCTCGCGAAATGTACCTGTGCGCGGCGTCGGAGTACCTGCAGCGCTATGGACGCCCGCATTCGCTGTCGGAACTGGCGCGGCACAACTGCCTGATCGGCAGCAGCGACCACTGGGGCTTTGCGGAGAACGGCCGGGAAACCCAGGTTCGCGTGCAGGGCAACTGGCGCTGCAACAGCGGTCAGTCGGTACTCGACGCCGCGCTACGCGGTTTCGGCCTCTGCCAGCTGCCGGACTACTACGTGCTCGAGCACCTGCGCAGCGGGCGCCTGGTGTCGCTGCTGGAGCAGCACCGCCCGCCGAACACGGCGGTGTGGGCCCTCTATCCGCAGCAGCGCCACCTCTCCCCCAAGGTCCGCCAACTGATCGATACCCTGCGCTCCGGCCTCAGCCAGCGCGCCGAATACCGTGTGCCGAGCTGACGCCACGCTGAACGGTCATGGAATGTCACAAGCCGGCGGGAAACTCGGACGCGGCAACAGCGTCGTAACCGTGAGCCCCGCCGACGGGGCATCGCCACTCATCAGCATGAGGACATGGTTATGCAGGTTCTGGTCAACAGCGGTAAGCACGTTGCCTCCTCGATGGCCCTGAAGGACGATATTCGCAGTCGCGTGCAGGCCAAGCTGCAACGCTACGAAGACCATCTCACCCGGATCGAACTCCACCTCTCCGACGAAAATGCGCTCAAGAACGGCCCACAGGACAAGCGCTGCAAGGTGGAAGCGCGGATGAAGGGCCGTGACCCGCTGACGGTTTCCCACGATGCGGCCGAGTTGCAGCAGGCCATCGACGGTGCGGTGAACAAGCTGACCCATGCACTGGAACGCAACCTCGGCAAGGATGCCAAGCGCTGGGCTCACTGAGACTCAGCGCGGCTCCGACCACAGGACCTGCAGATACTGCAGGTCTTCCGGGCGGGTCACCTTGAGGTTGTCCGCCCGCCCCTCGACCAGACGCGGCGCCAGTCCGGCCCACTCCATGGCCGACGCCTCATCGGTGATCGCCACCTGCGCCCGCAAGGCCTGCGCCAGTGCCTGGCGCAAGGCGCCGAGGCGAAACATCTGTGGCGTATAGGCTTGCCAGATCACGCTGCGATCGACGGTTTCCTGCACCCGTCCGTCGGCGCCGGCACGCTTGAGGGTATCGCGGGCGGGCACCGCCAGCAGACCACCGACCGGGTCGTCGGCCAGGCTGTCCAGCAGGCGTTGCAGGTCTTCCAGAGCCAGATTGGGACGGGCAGCGTCATGCACCAGCACCCAGTCGTCGTCGGCCGCGCCTTCGTTCTTCAGGGTTTCGAGGCCGGCCAGCACCGAATCGGCGCGCTCACGCCCACCGGCAGCCCGGCGGATGCGCGGATCGCTGGCGACGGCCAGCGCGGGCCAGTACGGATCGTCGGCCGCCAGGCTCACCACCACCCCACGCAGAGCGGGATGATCGAGAAAGCGCTGCAGCGTATGCTCGAGAATGCTGCGACCGGCCACCTGCAGGTACTGCTTGGGACGATCTGCGGCCATGCGCGCGCCGATACCGGCGGCTGGAATCACCAGCCAGAATCTCGCGCTCATTCGGTCAGCAGGTAGAGGGTCTCGCCCTCTTTGAGCATGCCCAGCTCCTGGCGTGCACGCTCTTCGACGGTCTCCATGCCGCGCTTGAGCTCCATCACCTCGGCCTCGAGGATACGGTTGCGCTCCAGCAGGCGCTCGTTCTCGCCGCGCTGCTCGGCAATCTGCTGCTGCAGACGACTGACCTGGGCAAGACTGCCCTCGCCGACCCACAGGCGATACTGCAGACCGGCCAGCAACAGGATCAGCACGATGAACAGCCAGTACGGACTACGCATGGAGCGGCGGCTCGCGAAATGAGTCATCGGCATGGTAGGGGCTGCGTTCATGCTTGAAAAGAAGCGGACTGATGAGTGACATGGGTTTTAAGGTCCTGCATCCGTGCAATGGTTCCCTGATGGCGACGAGGCGCCCACGAAAAAGGGCGACTTGCGTCGCCCTTTTCCAAAGCCAAACGATCTTGCGAGTCAGCGTCCTGCCAGGAAAAACAGGTGCGGAAGCGGAGTTTACTGAAGCCAATGAGCATGAGTCACTCCACTCCCCCTTCGGGCCGCGCTGAGGCGGCTTGCCGAACCTGTTCCTGACGCTGCAGGAGCGACGCGCAACAAGCCGTCGTCAGCCGCGGAACTCGGCGCGGCCGTTGTACGCGGCCTTGCCACCCAGCTGCTCTTCGATGCGCAGCAGCTGGTTGTACTTGGACACGCGATCGGAGCGGCACAGCGAACCGGTCTTGATCTGGCCTGCGGCAGTGCCCACGGCCAGGTCGGCGATGGTGCTGTCTTCGGTTTCGCCGCTGCGGTGCGAGATCACGGCGGTGAAGCCGGCGGCCTTGGCCATCTGGATGGCTTCCAGGGTCTCGGTCAGCGAGCCGATCTGGTTGAACTTGATCAGGATCGAGTTACCGATCTTCTCGTCGATACCACGCTTGAGAATCTTGGTATTGGTGACGAACAGGTCGTCACCGACCAGCTGCACCTTGGCGCCGATCTTGTCGGTCAACACCTTCCAGCCGGCCCAGTCGGACTCGTCCATGCCGTCTTCGATGGAGATGATCGGGTAGCGCTGGGTCAGACCGGCCAGGTAGTCGGCGAAGCCTGCGGCGTCGAACACCTTGCCTTCACCTTCCAGGTCGTACTTGCCGTCCTTGAAGAATTCGCTGGAGGCGCAGTCCAGGGCCAGGGTCACGTCGTCACCCAGCTTGTAGCCGGCGTTGGCCACGGCTTCGGCGATGGCGGCCAGCGCGTCTTCGTTGGACGCCAGGTTCGGCGCGAAGCCACCCTCGTCGCCCACGGCGGTGTTCAGGCCACGGGCCTTGAGCACGGCCTTGAGGTGATGGAAGATCTCGGCGCCCATGCGCAGGGCATCGGCGAAGTTCTTGGCGCCGACCGGCTGGACCATGAATTCCTGGATGTCGACGTTGTTGTCGGCGTGCTCGCCGCCATTGATGATGTTCATCATCGGCACCGGCATGGAGTAGACGCCCGGCGTACCGTTAAGGTCGGCGATGTGCGCGTACAGCGGCACGCCCTTGGCCTGCGCGGCGGCCTTGGCGGCAGCCAGGGACACGGCGAGGATGGCGTTGGCGCCCAGCGAAGCCTTGTTCTCGGTGCCGTCGAGTTCGATCATCGCACGGTCCAGCGCCTGCTGATCGGTCGCGTCCTTGCCCTGCAGCAGGTCGCGGATCGGGCCGTTGATGTTGGCCACGGCCTTCAGTACGCCCTTGCCCAGGTAGCGGCTCTTGTCACCGTCACGCAGCTCCAGCGCTTCGCGCGAGCCGGTGGAGGCGCCGGAGGGTGCGCAAGCGCTGCCGACGATGCCACCTTCGAGGATGACGTCGGCTTCCACGGTGGGATTGCCACGGGAGTCGAGAACCTCACGACCCTTGATGTCGACGATCTTTGCCATTCTTGTTAACACTCCAATAGTTGACGGTAAGACGGCAGCAGCGGGCTGCGCGAGACCGCCGCTGCCCACGGGCAGGTCGGCGGCACACTCTGACTCACGGGTCAGGGGGATTTTCTGGGGCGGCACTTTACCGGATTGCGACCGGTTCAGGCAGTCTCGATCGGCGGAAAACTCTTCACCAGGTCATCCAGCTGCTTGAGCTGAGCGAGGAAGGGCTCCAGCTTGTTCAGGCGCAGCGCACAGGGACCATCGCACTTGGCGTTTTCCGGCTCCGGATGCGCCTCGAGGAACAGACCGGCCAGGCCCTGGCTGATACCGGCCTTGGCCAGGTCGGTGACCTGGGCACGACGGCCGCCAGCGGAATCGGCACGACCGCCCGGCATCTGCAGGGCATGGGTCACGTCGAAGAACACCGGGTACTCGAACTGCTTCATGATGCCGAAGCCGAGCATGTCCACCACCAGGTTGTTGTAACCGAAGCTCGAACCACGCTCGCAGAGGATCAGCTGATCGTTACCGGCTTCCTCGCACTTGTGCAGGATGTGCTTCATCTCCTGCGGCGCGAGGAACTGCGCCTTCTTGATATTGATCACCGCACCGGTCTTGGCCATGGCCACCACCAGGTCGGTCTGCCGCGAGAGGAAAGCCGGTAGCTGGATGATGTCGCATACCTCGGCCACGGCAGCCGCCTGATGCGGCTCGTGAACGTCGGTGATCACCGGCACGCCGAAGGTCTTCTTCACTTCCTCGAAGATCTTCATGCCCTCTTCCAGGCCGGGGCCACGGAAGGAGGTGACGGAGGAGCGGTTGGCCTTGTCGAAGCTGGCCTTGAACACGTAGGGGATACCGAGCTTCTCGGTGACCCGCACATACTCCTCGCACGCCTGCATGGCCAGGTCGCGCGATTCGAGTACGTTGATACCCCCGAACAGCACGAACGGCTTGTCGTTGGCGATCTCGATGTTGCGAACCTTGATGATCTTCTGAGCCATGCCTTAGACCTTCTTCCCTTTCTGTGCCAGCGCGGCGTTGACGAAACCGCTGAACAGCGGATGGCCGTCACGCGGCGTGGAGGTGAATTCCGGGTGGAACTGGCACGCGACGAACCACGGGTGATCCGGCGCCTCGACCACTTCGACCAGCGCGCCGTCACCGGAGCGGCCAGTGACCTTCAGGCCGGCGTCGGTCAGTTGCGGCAGCAGGTTGTTGTTCACCTCGTAGCGGTGACGATGACGCTCGACGATCACGTCCTTGCCGTAGCAATCATGCACCAGCGAACCGGCCTGCAGCTGGCAGTCCTGCGCGCCAAGGCGCATGGTGCCGCCCAGGTCGGAGCTTTCGCTGCGCTGCTCGACGCTACCTGCGGCGTCCTGCCATTCGGTGATCAGACCCACCACCGGATGCTGGCTGGCCATGTCGAACTCGGTGGAGTTGGCGTCGCTCCAGCCCACCACGTTACGGGCGTACTCGATGACCGCCACCTGCATGCCGAGGCAGATACCCAGGTAGGGAATCTTGTTCTCGCGGGCATACTGCACGGTCTTGATCTTGCCTTCCACGCCACGCAGACCGAAGCCGCCCGGCACCAGGATGGCGTCCACGCCTTCGAGCAGCGCGGTGCCCTGGTTCTCGATGTCTTCGGAATCGATGTAGCGCAGGTTGACCTTGGTCCGGTTCTGGATGCCGGCGTGGCTCATCGCTTCGATCAGCGACTTGTACGCGTCCAGCAGCTCCATGTACTTGCCGACCATGGCGATGGTGACTTCTTTTTCCGGATTGAGCTTGGCATCGACCACGCGGTCCCACTCGGAGAGGTCGGCACTGCCGCACTCCAGACCGAAACGCTCGACGACGAAGTCATCCAGGCCCTGAGCATGCAGCACGCCCGGGATCTTGTAGATGGTATCGACGTCTTCCAGGCTGATCACCGCACGCTCTTCGACGTTGGTGAACAGGGCGATCTTGCGCCGCGAGGACACATCGATCGGGTGATCGGAGCGGCACACCAGCACGTCCGGCTGCAGGCCGATGGAACGCAGTTCCTTGACCGAATGCTGGGTCGGCTTGGTCTTGGTCTCGCCGGCGGTGGCGATGTACGGCACCAGGGTCAGGTGCATGAGCATCGCGCGCTTGGCGCCGACTTCGACACGCAGCTGACGGATCGCCTCGAGGAACGGCTGCGACTCGATGTCACCCACGGTGCCACCGATCTCCACCAGGGCCACGTCGGCATCGCCGGCGCCCTTGATGATGCGACGCTTGATCTCGTCGGTGATGTGCGGGATCACCTGGATGGTCGCACCCAGGTAGTCACCACGGCGCTCCTTGCGCAGTACGTCTTCGTACACGCGGCCGGTGGTGAAGTTGTTGTTCTGGGTCATGGTGGTGCGGATGAACCGCTCGTAGTGGCCCAGGTCGAGGTCGGTCTCGGCGCCGTCCTGCGTGACGAACACCTCACCGTGCTGGAACGGGCTCATGGTGCCCGGATCGACGTTGATGTAGGGGTCCAGCTTGAGCATGGTGACCTTCAGGCCCCGCGCCTCCAGGATGGCCGCCAGTGAAGCCGAGGCAATGCCTTTCCCCAATGAAGAAACAACACCACCCGTGACGAAGATGTAGCGCGTCATGAAAAACCCTAGAAGTCTGCGTTTAAGCGGTCAGTGCCGCCGGGGAAAGCGAAGGAGCGCCATTACTCGCAACAAACAATGGCAAGCCCGCCAAGCTCCCTGGGGGAGTCGGCAAAAGCTGTATTAAGACGGGAGCGTAGTCTACCCGAAACGCCTTACCAGCTCAAACCTTGCGCGCCGATCGGCGGCGACCAGTGAAGACGCACGCCGCACGCCTGTAACGACGCTGATTGCGCCAGATTTGCCACGGCAATCAACTCGTCGCCATCGAACAACAATGGCAGTCGCGGACGCACGAACGCCGGCACACGCCACTCGTTGAGCAGGCGCTTGAGGTCGCGCCTGCCACGCCCTGGCAGGTGCAGCGATTCGCCGCCCAGGCGGTAGCGCAGGTGCCAGCGCCCCGCAGGCAACTCACCCCGTATCTGCACCTGGCCGTTGCCAGGCAGTTCGGATGCGCCCTGCACGCGCACAACGGCAGGATCGGGCAGCACGGGCGGCGCCAGCCAGTCAGCGCTGAGCCAGTACAGACGGCCATCCGCGCGGTGCAGCTCGCCATCCGCCAGCTTCCAGACGGGCGACGCATCCCCGGCCGCGTCGCGCAGGTCCCGCCAACCGGCCCAGTGATCGCTGTCGGGCATGCGACTCAACGGCGCCAGCCAATGACGCAGCAGATTGCGCTGCCGCGCATCGCTCAGTTGCATTACCAGCGACAGCTCGAGTGACGGCAGCGCCAGCCAGGGAAAGAGCGGTTCGCCGCGTGCAGCCTGCAGATCCATGCGGGCCAGCTCGCCCAACAGCTGCTCGGCCTCGCTCAGGTGCGCCGCGCTGCGCGCGAGAGCGACACTAGCCTGGGGCCAGCGCTCGGCCAGCAACGGCATCACCCGCTGGCGCAGGAAGTTGCGGCTGAAGCGTGTGTCGGCGTTGCTCGGGTCTTCGATCCAGCTCAGCCCGTGCGCCTCGGCGTAGCCCTGCAGCTCGGCCCGCGAGCAATCGAGCAGCGGCCGCAGCAGCGTCCCCCGCCCCAACGGGCGCTGCCCTGGCATGGCCGCCAGGCCTCGCACACCGGCGCCGCGCAGCAGGCGAAACAGCAGCGTCTCCGCCTGGTCATCACGGTGCTGGGCGCTGAACAGCACCGCACCCGGCTGCAGGTGCTCGGCAAAGGCCGCGTAGCGCGCCTGCCGCGCCGCCTGCTCGACACTGGCCTGCGCCACCACCTGCACCGCAACCACCTGCAAAGGAATACCCAGCGCTGCGCAGAACTGCCGGCAATGCTCAGGCCAGGCCGCAGCGACCGGTTGCAGGCCGTGCTGCACATGAATGGCCGAGAGCGCTGGCACAGCCTCCCGCCGGGCCAGCTCGGCGAGCAGATGCAGCAGCACGCTGGAATCCAGGCCGCCAGAGAAGGCAACGCACCAGGCCGAGGCGGTGCGCCAGGGCGCCAGGGCCTGGCGCAGGCGATTATCGAGAGCAGTCATCGACGCAGCTTAAAACAACAACGGGCCCGAAGGCCCGTTGTGATTTGCACAGGATGGATCAGGCGATGCCGTAGCTCATCAGGCGGTCATAACGACGCTTGAGCAGCGCCTCGGTGTCGTGCTCCTGCAGGCTGGCCAGTTGCTTGGTCAGTTCCTGGCGGATCGACTCGGACGCGGCGGCAGGATCACGATGCGCGCCACCCAGCGGCTCGGCGATGACCTGGTCGACGATGCCCAGGTCCTTCAGGCGCTCGGCGGTGATGCCCATGGCTTCGGCAGCGTCCGGCGCCTTCTCGGCCGTGCGCCAGAGAATGGAGGCGCAACCTTCCGGCGAGATCACCGAGTAGGTGGAGTACTGCAGCATGTTCAGCTGATCGCAGACGCCGATGGCCAGTGCGCCGCCGGAGCCACCCTCACCGATCACGGTGGCGATGATCGGGGTCTTCAGGCGCGCCATGACGCGCAGGTTCCAGGCGATCGCCTCGCTCTGCCCACGCTCTTCGGCATCGATGCCCGGGTAGGCACCGGGAGTGTCGATGAAGGTCAGGATCGGCATCTTGAAGCGCTCGGCCATTTCCATCAGGCGGCAGGCCTTGCGGTAGCCTTCCGGGCGCGGCATGCCGAAGTTGCGGCGCACCTTCTCGCGCACTTCACGGCCTTTCTGGTGGCCGATGATCATCACCGGCTGATCACCCAGGCGCGCCACACCACCGACGATGGCGGCATCGTCGGAGAAGTGACGATCACCGTGCAGCTCGTCGAACTCGGTGAAGATGTGCTGGATGTAGTCCAAGGTGTAGGGGCGGCGCGGATGACGGGCGAGCTGGGCAATCTGCCAGCTGCTCAGGTTGCCGAAGATGCTTTCGGTCAGGGCGCTGCTCTTGTCCTGCAGGCGGGCAATCTCGTCGCCGATGTTCAGCGAGTTGTCATTACCGACCAGGCGGAGCTCTTCGATCTTGGCTTGCAGGTCGGCGATCGGCTGTTCGAAGTCGAGGAAATTCGGGTTCATAGTCATCCGTCTTGCGTCGACGGCCAAGTGGCCGGGGAGCTGTATCCATTAGGCGCCCTACCTTAAGGGATAGGGCGCAGCGGGTCGACACCCGCAGGTGCCTTTGCCGATGCCAGGGGGAATTTCCCCTCTCGCAATCAGCGGTAGTGCAAAAAGACGTTGTCGCGCCCGAACTGGTCACGCAATGCCTGAATCAAAGTGTCAGCCGGGTCGATTCGCCAGGCGTCGCCGAACTGAAGCAAGGCGCGTGCCTCTTCACCACTGTAGTCCAGCGTGACCGGGCAGGCGCCCTTGTGCTTGCGGCACAGGTCCGCCAGCCAGCGCAGACGATCGCCCTTCAACGCGGCGCTGGCGACCTTCAGGCGCAGGCTGTCGGCCAGGCCGGTGCGCGCCTCCTCCAGGCTCATCACGCGCTTGGCGCGCAGGCGCAGGCCACCGGAGAAATCGTCGTTGCTGACCTCGCCCTCGACCACCACCAGTGCATCGTTCTGCAGCAGCGCCTGGTTGCTGGCGAAGGCATCGGCGAACAGCGAGGCCTCGATGCGCCCGGAGCGGTCGTCGAGGGTGATGAAGCCCATCTTGTCGCCCTTCTTGTTCTTCATCACCCGCAGGTTGACGATCATCCCGGCGATGGTCTGGGTATCACGGGCCGGCTTCAGCTCGACGATGCGCTGACGGGCGAAGCGGCGAATCTCGCCCTCGTACTCATCGATGGGGTGACCGGACAGGTAGATGCCCAGGGTGTCCTTCTCACCCTTGAGGCGCTCCTTGATCGGCAGCTCGCGCGCCTTGCGGTGGTTGGCGTACATGTCCGCCTCGGGCTCGCCGAACAGGCCGCCGAACAGGTCCATGTGGCCGCTCTCGGCGCTGCGTGCGGTCTGCTCGGCCGACTGCACCGCCTCCTCCATGGAGGCCAGCAGCACGGCGCGGTTCTTGTCGACGCTGGCCTGGTAGGCCTTGAGCTCGTCCTGGTAGTAAGGGCCGAGACGATCCAGGGCGCCACTGCGGATCAGCGCTTCCAGAGTGCGCTTGTTGATGCGCTTGAGATCGACGCGATTGCAGAAGTCGAACAGGTCCTTGAACGGCCCGCCTTCGCTGCGGCATTCGACGATGGCCTCCACCGGCCCCTCGCCGACGCCCTTGACCGCACCCAGGCCATAGACGATGCGACCGTCGTCGTTGACGGTGAACTTGAACTCGGAGACGTTCACATCCGGCGGGTCGATGCGCAACTTCATGTTGCGGCACTCTTCCACCAGGATCACCACCTTGTCGGTGTTGTGCATATCCGCCGAGAGCACCGCCGCCATGAACGGCGCCGGGTAGTGCGCCTTGAGCCAGGCGGTCTGGTAGGAGACCAGGCCATAGGCTGCGGAGTGCGACTTGTTGAAGCCGTAACCGGCGAACTTTTCCACCAGGTCGAAGATGTTACCGGCCAGTTCCGCATCGATATTGTTGTTGGCACAACCTTCGATGAAGCCGCCGCGCTGCTTGGCCATCTCCTCGGGCTTCTTCTTGCCCATGGCGCGGCGCAGCATGTCCGCCTGACCCAGGGTATAGCCACCCATGACCTGGGCGATCTGCATCACCTGTTCCTGGTACAGGATGATGCCGTAGGTCGGCTTGAGCACCGGCTCCAGGCCTGCGTACTGGTAGTCGGGGTGCGGATAGGACAGCTCGGCACGGCCGTGCTTGCGGTTGATGAAGTCGTCCACCATGCCGGACTGCAGCGGCCCCGGGCGGAACAGCGCCACCAGTGCGATCATGTCTTCCAGGCAGTCGGGCTTGAGCTTCTTGATCAGCTCCTTCATGCCGCGCGATTCGAGCTGGAAGACCGCGGTGGTCTCCGCCTTCTGCAGCATGTCGTAGGTTTTCTTGTCGTCCAGCGGGATGAAGTCGATGTTGACCAGTTCCTCGTCGGAGGCACCGTCGCGCTTCTGCACGCGATGGATGGTTTCCATCGCCCACTTGATGATGGTCAGGGTACGCAGGCCGAGGAAGTCGAACTTGACCAGGCCGGCCTGCTCGACGTCGTCCTTGTCGAACTGGGTCACCAGGCCGCCGCCCTCCTCGTCACAGGCGATCGGCGAAAAGTCGGTGAGCTTGGTCGGCGCGATGACCACACCCCCGGCGTGCTTGCCGGTACCACGCACCACGCCCTCGAGCTTGAGCGACATGTCCCAGATTTCCTGGGCTTCCTCGTCGTTCTTGAGGAAGTCGCGCAGCGGCTCCTCCATCTCGTAGGCCTTCTCCAGGGTCATGCCCACTTCGAAGGGGATCATCTTCGACAGCCGATCGGCCAGGCCGTAGGACTTGCCCTGAGCGCGCGCGACGTCGCGCACCACCGCCTTGGCCGCCATGGAACCGAAGGTGATGATCTGGCTCACCGCGTTGCGCCCGTACTTCTCGGCCACGTAGTCGATCACCCGGTCACGGCCATCCATGCAGAAGTCGACGTCGAAGTCGGGCATGGAGATCCGCTCGGGGTTGAGGAAACGTTCGAACAGCAGGTCATAGGCCAGCGGGTCGAGGTCGGTGATCTTCAGCACGTATGCCACCAGGGAGCCCGCACCCGAACCACGGCCCGGACCGACCGGCACGCCGTTGTTCTTCGCCCACTGGATGAAGTCCATCACGATGAGGAAGTAACCGGGGAAACCCATCTGGATGATGATGTCGAGCTCGAAGTTGAGGCGGTCGATGTAGACCTGCTTCTTCGCCTCGTAGTCCGGCGTGTCCTTGGGCAGCAGCACCTCGAGGCGCTCTTCCAGGCCCTCGAAGGACGCATGCCGCAGGTAGTCGTCGATGCCCATGCCGCCCGGCGTGGGGAAGTCCGGCAGGAAGTACTTGCCGAGCTGTACCTCGATGTTGCAGCGCTTGGCGATCTCGACGGTGTTTTCCAGCGCCTCGGGCAAGTCGGAGAACAGTTCCCACATTTCAGCGGGGCTCTTCAGGTACTGCTGGTCGGAGTAGTGCCGTGGCCGGCGCGGATCGTCCAGGGTGCGGCCTTCGCCGATGCAGACGCGGGTTTCGTGGGCCTCGAAGTCGTCCTGCTTGATGAAACGCACGTCGTTGGTGGCCACCAGCGGCGCCTCGACGCGATCGGCCAGCGCCACCGCCGCGTGCAGGTACTCTTCGTCACCAACACGGCTGGTGCGCTGCACTTCCAGGTAGAAGCGCTCCGGGAACACCTGCATCCACTCGCGCAGGCGCGCCTCGGCCTGGGCCTCGTCACCAGCCAGCAAGGCCATGCCGACCTCGCCCTCGCGCGCGCCGGACAGGGCGATGAGCCCATCGGCAGAGGCCTTGACCCAGTCGCGCTGGATGATCACCAGGTCGTTGCTCTGCCCTTCGGACCAGCCCCGCGAGATCAGCTCGGTTAGATTGCGATAGCCCTTGGCGTTCATCGCCAGCAGGGTCAGGCGGCTCAGCGGGCCATCTTCCTCGGCGCTGGCCATCCAGATGTCGGCGCCGCAGATCGGCTTGACCCCAGCGCCCATGGCGGTCTTGTAGAACTTCACCAGCGAGCACATGTTGCTCATGTCGGTGACTGCCACTGCCGGCATACCGCCCCCGGCAACGGCCTTGATCAGCGGTTTGACCCGCACCAGGCCATCGACCAGGGAATATTCGGTGTGCAGACGCAGATGGACGAAAGCTTGGGTCATGGGCGGCCTTGCAGGTGAAAACGACAAAGCGCGGATTGTAGCAGCAAGAGTGCGCTGCAAGCTGCAAGCTGCAAGCTCGTCGCCCATGCCCCGGATTGCATCCGGGCTACGCTGCTGCGCCTACACGGACTCCAGCAAGGCGCGGACCGGAGCGAAGGAGCGCCGGTGGATGGGCGTCGGCCCCAGGCGCTTGAGCGCCTCGAGATGCACCGGCGTGGGATAGCCCTTGTGCCCGGCGATACCATAGCCGGGGTAAAGACGGTCCATCTCGAGCATCTCGCGATCACGGCTGACCTTGGCCAGGATCGAGGCAGCGGCGATCGCCGGCACCCGACTGTCCCCCTTGACCACCGGGGCGCTGGGCACGGCCAGTTTCGGGCAGCGATTGCCATCGATCAGCGCCAGCTTCGGCGTCACCGCCAAGCCTTCCACGGCACGCTGCATGGCCAGCATGGTGGCATGCAGGATATTCAGGCGGTCGATCTCTTCCACCTCGGCACGGGCGATGCACCAGGCCAGGGCCTTCTCGCGTATTTCGTCGAACAGCGCCTCGCGGCGGGCCTCGGTGAGCTTCTTCGAATCGTTCAGGCCCAGGATCGGACGGGCCGGATCGAGAATCACCGCCGCCGTCACCACCGCGCCGCAGAGCGGGCCACGGCCGACTTCATCGACGCCGGCGACCAGTTCCTCGACCAGGGTAAAGTCCAGGCCCAGCTGCATCAGCCGCGCCCTGCCAGCTTGAGCACCGCATCGGCTGCCGACACCGAAGCATCGCGCCGCAGTGCACGGTGGATCACATCGAACCCCTCGGTCTGCACCTGACCGCCATCGATCAATGGCGCCACGGTCTGCGCCAACGCCTCGGCAGTCGCCGCATCCTGGATCAGCTCGGGCACCAGCAGACGCTCGGCCAGCAGGTTGGGCAGCGAGATATAGGGGCTTTTCACCAAACGCTTGAGAATGCGATAGGTCATCGGCGCCACACGATAGGCCACCACCATCGGCCGCTTGTACAGCAGGGCCTCCAGGGTCGCCGTGCCGGAAGCGATCAGCACCGCGTCGCAGGCGGCCAGCACCTCGTGCGAGCGACCATCGAGCAGGGTCAGCGGCAGGTCGCGCCCGGCCAGCATCTGCTCGAGCTGCTCACGGCGCTCCGGGGTGGCGCATGGCAGCAGAAAACGGATGCCCGGGCGCAGCGCACGCAGACGAATCGCCGCGTCGAGAAAGAGTTCGCCAAGACGCGCCACTTCGCCGCCCCGACTGCCTGGCATCAGCGCGACGACGGCCTCGTCATGCGGCAGATCCAGCGCGTCGCGTGCCGCTGCGCGGTCGGCATGCTGCGGTATGGCATCGGCCAGGGGGTGACCGACGAAGCGCACCGGCACCTGATGCGCATCGTAGAACTGCGCCTCGAACGGAAACAGGGTCAGCATCAGATCGCAGGCTTCACGGATCTTCAACACGCGCTTCTGCCGCCAGGCCCACACCGACGGGCTGACGTAGTGCACGGTCCTGATCCCGGCACGGCGCAGCTTGAGCTCCAGGCCCAGGTTGAAATCCGGCGCATCGATGCCGATGAACACGTCGGGCTGCGCCGCGATGAGGTCGCGTGCCAGTTGGCGTCGACGCCCCAGCAGCTCGAACAGGCGACCGAGCACCTCGACCAGCCCCATCACGGCCAGGCGTTCCATCGGGAAATAGGATGTCAGGCCCTCGGCTTCCATGCGTGCACCGCCCACGCCGATGAACTCGACGTCCGGGTGGCGCAACTTGATGGCCTGCATCAGGCCCGCTCCGAGAATATCGCCGGACGCCTCACCGGCGACCAGTGCGACGCGAAGAGGTCTAGTCATGGGATTCAGCGAGTGATGCCGCGTGTGGACGCCTGAATGGAGTCGCGGAATATCGCGACTTCCGGGAACTGGGCCGCGGACTCGGCCAACTCGGCGAGCGCCTGCTCGACGGTCAGGCCCTGGCGGTAGACCAGCTTGTAACCCTTGCGCAGCGCGGAGATGGCTTCGGCGGAGAAGCCACGACGGCGCATGCCTTCGAAATTCATGCTGCGCGCTTCGGCCGGGTTGCCGAATACGGTGACGAACGCCGGCACGTCCTTGCCGATGGCGGTACCCATGCCGGAAAAGCTGTGCGCGCCAATGCGGCAGAACTGATGCACCAGGGTGTAACCGGACAGAATCGCCCAGTCGTCGACCCATACATGCCCCGCCAGCGCGGTGTTGTTGACCAGGATGCAGTGATTGCCGATGACGCTGTCATGACCGATATGGGCATAGGCCATGATCAGGTTATGGTCACCGATGGTGGTTTCGCTGCGGTCCTGCACGGTGCCACGGTGAATGGTGACGCCTTCGCGAATCACGTTGTGATCACCGATCACCAGGCGCGTGGGCTCGCCCTTGTACTTCAGATCGGGGGTATCTTCGCCAACCGAGGAAAACTGGTAGATGCGGTTGTGCTTGCCAATCACGGTCGGTCCCTTGAGCACCACGTGCGGACCGATCACGCTCCCCTCGCCGATTTCCACATCGGGCCCGACAATGCTCCAGGGGCCGACGACGACGTCGTCGGCCAACCTGGCACTGGGGTCGATGATCGCGCGAGGGTCAATCGAACTCATAGCTTGCGTTCCGCACAGATGATTTCAGCGGAGCAGACTTCCTTGCCATCGACAGTGGCGCGGCACTCGAATTTCCAGATGCTGCGACGGTCGCTCAGGTACTTGGCTTCCAGTACCAGCTGATCGCCCGGCGTGACGGGAGAGCGGAAACGCAGCTTGTCGGAGCCGACGAAGTAATACAGGGTGCCATCGGCCGGTTTCACGCCCATCATCTTGAAGCCGAGAATCCCGGCAGCCTGGGCCATGGCCTCGATGATCAGCACGCCCGGCATGATCGGATGCTCGGGGAAGTGGCCATTGAAGAACGGCTCATTGATGCTGACATTCTTGTAGGCGCGAACAGTCTTGCCTTCGACGTCCAGGTCCACCACACGATCCACCAGCAGGAAAGGATAGCGGTGCGGCAAATATTCACGAATTTCGTTGATGTCCATCATGTCCGGTTAAGCCTGTAAGAAAAGAAAAGAGCACGGCAGCACGCCATGCTCAGGCATCAGATGAGACATTCGCCGTCTGGGTCACGGCGGCCAGCTGCTTTTCCAGCTCTCGCAGACGCTTGGCCATCTCGTCCAACTGACGAATGCGTGCCGCACTCTTCTTCCACTCGCCTGCCGGTTGCATGGCGGTTCCGGAAGAATAGGCACCCGCTTCGGTGATCGAACGCGTCACCATGGTCATACCGGTGACGAACACGTTGTCGCACACCTCGATATGACCCACCATGCCGACACCACCCGCGATCATGCAGTTGCGACCGATCTTGGTGCTGCCGGAAATCCCGCAACAGCCCGCCATCGCGGTGTTGTCGCCGATCTGCACGTTGTGCGCGATCATGATCTGGTTATCCAGCTTCACGCCGTTGCCGATCAGGGTATCGGACAGCGCGCCACGGTCCACGGTGGTGTTGGCGCCGATCTCGACGTCATCGCCGATGGTCACCCCACCGATCTGCGCGATCTTCTGCCACACGCCCTTCTCGTTGGCGAAACCGAAGCCTTCGCCACCGATCACCGCCCCGGACTGAATCACCACGCGCTTGCCGATCCGCACGTCGTGGTACAGCGTCACGCGCGGTGCCAGCCAGCCACCGTCACCGATCACGCTACGCGCACCGACCACGCAATGCGCGCCGATGCTGACATCCGCACCGATACGCGCGCCACTTTCGATCACGGCAAAGGCACCGATACTGGCACTCGGATCGACCTGCGCATCCGCTGCGACCTGGGCAGTGGCATGCACGCCGGGCGCGGCCACGGGCTTGCGATCGAACAGATGGGACAGCTGGGCGTAGGCGAGATAGGGGTTGGCGACGATCAGCGCGTCACCCGCGTAGCCTTCCGCATCGGCAGCCGTCAGCAGCACCGCGCCGGCCTGGCTCTCGGCCAGGAACTTGCGGTACTGGGCGTTGGCCAGGAAGCTCAACTGTTCGGGCCCGGCCTCCTGCAAGGTGGCCAGGCCCGAGATGACCTTGCCTTCGGCGCCACGCAGGGTGGCGCCCAGGCGCTCGGCCAACTGGCCGAGGGTAACTGTCACGGCCATGCTCAACGCATCTGATTCATGCGCTCGATGACCTGGCGAGTGATGTCGTACTGAGGTTTGACATCGATCACCGCACCGCGCTCGAGAACCAGGTCGAAGTTGCCGTTCTTGATGACTTCTTCGACCGCCTTGTCCAGGTTCGGCTTGAGCTTGGCCAGCATCTCGCGATCGGCAATGGCCTTGGCTTCGTTCAGTTCCTTGGACTGGAACTGGAAATCACGGGCCTTCTGCTTGAACTCGAGCTCGAGACGCTCGCGCTCGGCCTGCTGCATCTTCTCGCCTTCCTTGACCATGCGGTCCTGGATGCGCTTGGCGTCGCTTTCCAGGGTCTTGAGCTTGTTCAACTGCGGGCCGAATTTCTTCTCGGCATCGACGGCGTAACGCTTGGCCGCATCCGACTCGAGCAGCGCCATCTGATAGTTCAGTACGGCCACCTTCATTTCAGCGAACGCCGGAGTGGCGATCAGGGCGGCGGTGAACAGAACCAGTTGAGTCAACTTACGCACAATGCACTCCTGCAACAAAACTGTTGGCTTTCGGTGAAACAGATTAGAAGGTTTGACCCAGGGAGAACTGGAATACCTGAGTATCGGCATCATCCGGCTTCTTGATCGGCATGGCCAGGCTGAAGCTCAGCGGACCGAGCGCGGTGATCCAGGTCACGCCGACACCCACGGAGCTGGCCAGGTTGCTGAAGTCGATATCGCAGCTGTCGCTGATCTTCTTCTGGCTCGACGAGCAATTGGTGTCGAACACGTTACCCACGTCCCAGAACAGCGAGGTACGCAGCGAACGCTGGTCCTTGACGAACGGCAGCGGGAACAGCATCTCCACGCCACCTTGCACCAGCACGTTACCACCGAACGGCAGCGGATCCTGGTCCGGATCGGCCAGCGTGCCGGGCTTGGTACCGGTACTCGGCGTGCTGCGCGGGCCCAGGCTGCTGTCCTCGAAGCCGCGTACCGAGTTGAAGCCACCGGCGTAGTAGTGCTCGTAGAACGGCAGTTCCGCCGTGCTGCCATAGCTGTCGCCATAACCCAGCTGGGTATGGAAGCGCAGCGTGTAGTTGTCACTGAGCGGCGTGAATACCTGGCCGCGATAGTCGAGCTTGTAGAACGACAGGTCGCTGCCCGGCAGGGTGGTTTCCAGAACCAGGCTCTGCGAATGACCACGGTTGGCCAGCACGCCACGGTTGAGGGTCGACTCGGACCAGCCGATGGAGCCCTTGAAGTTCAGGTAGTTGTCGCCCTCGGCGTCGATGAAGTCGAAGATCTCGTCGACGGTGTAACGACCGGTGTCGATGCTGTCCTGCTGCATGGTCAGGCCGTAGGTCAGGCGCGACGTCTCGCTGATCGGGTAGCCGATGTTGACGCCTGCACCGAGGCTGTCCACCGAGTAGCTGGACACGTCGACATCGAGCTCATCGTAGTCGGTGGTACGGTAGAAGGCGTTGTAACCCAGGCTGACACCGTCGACGGTCCAGTAGGGGTCAACGAAGCCGAAGCTGTAGCGGGTCTGGTATTCGCTGCGGGTCAGGCCGATGCTGACCTTGTTACCGGTACCCAGGAAGTTGTTCTGGCTGATCGAGCCACCCAGGATCAGACCGGCGTTCTGGGCGAAACCGACGCTGGCGGTGATCGAGCCGGAAGGCTGTTCCTCGACGCTGTAGTTGACGTCGATCTGGTCGTCCGTGCCCGGTACCTGCGGCGTTTCGACGTTGACTTCCTTGAAGAAGCCGAGGCGCTCCAGACGCACCTTGGATTGATCGATCAGGTAGGTCGAGGCCCAGCCACCTTCCATCTGGCGCATCTCGCGGCGCAGCACTTCGTCCTCGGACTTGGTGTTGCCACGGAAGTTGATACGGTTGACGTAGGCGCGCTTGCCCGGATCGACGAAGAAGGTGATCGAGACGCTGTTGTCTTCGTCATGCGCTTCCGGCACGCCGTTGACGTTGGCGAGGGTGTAGCCCTCGTTGCCCAGGCGGCGGGTGATCAGCTCGCTGGTGGTGGTCATGATCTTGCGCGAGAAGACCTGACCTTCCTTGACCAGCAGCAGCGCACGCACGTCTTCTTCCGGCACCTTGAGGTCCCCGGAGAGCTTCACGTCGCGAACGCTGTACTTCTCGCCCTCTTCGACGTTGACGGTGATGTAGACGTGCTTCTTGTCCGGGGTGATGGATACCTGGGTGGAGCTGATGTCCATGTTGATGTAGCCGCGGTCCAGGTAGTACGAGCGCAGGCGCTCGAGGTCACCGGAGAGTTTCTCGCGGGCGTACTTGTCGTCGTTCTTGAAGAACGACAGCCAGTTGGTGGTCTTCAGCTCGAACAGGTCGCTCAGGTCTTCGTCGGAGAAGACGGTGTTGCCGACCACGTTGATGTGGGAGATCGCCGCAACGGTACCTTCGTTGATGGTGATCTTCAGCGCCACGCGGTTACGCGGCTGCGGAATCACTTCGGCCTCGATCTCGGCCGAGTAGCGGCCCTGGGCCACGTACTGACGCTGCAGTTCGTTACGCACGCCTTCGAGGGTCGCACGCTGGAAGATCTCGCCTTCCGCCAGGCCGGACTGGTTCAGGCCCTTGAGCAGGTCTTCGGTGGTGATGGCCTTGTTGCCCTCGATCTCGATGCCGGAGATGGAAGGACGCTCGACCACGGTGACGACCAGTACATCGCCATCGCGACCGAGCTGGATGTCCTGGAAGAAGCCGGTACGGAACAGGGAACGGGTGGCGTCGACCAACTGGCGATCATCAACCTGCTCGCCCACGCTCAACGGCAGCGCGCCAAACACGCTGCCGGCGGAGACCCGCTGCAGACCGTTGACGCGTATATCGGAGATGGTGAAGGACTCGGCGTGAACTTCGGCGATCATCAATGCGGACAGTACCGCAGGTAGCAGCAGACGTTTCATGAAGTCCTTTCTTATTCCAACTGACGATAAAAGCTGCCGCTCGAGGCGACACTTCTTGTAAATCTCAAGAACGCAATCCAGCAATGCTTACAGACGGCTGAGATCGTTGACCAACGCCAACAACATGACCCCGATGACCAGACTGATGCCGATCTGCATCCCCCAACCCTGAACCCGCTCGGACAAGGGGCGACCACGCACCCACTCGACCAGATAGAACAGCAGATGCCCACCATCCAGTACGGGAATGGGCAAAAGATTGAGAACCCCCAGGCTAATACTCAGATATGCAAGGAATTTCAGGAAATCCCCCAGCCCTGACTCAGCCGAAGCGCCCGCCACTTTAGCAATGGTTATCGGCCCGCTCAAGTTTTTTACCGAGAGCTCTCCGAAGAGCATTTTCTTCAGCGAATCAAGGGTCAGCAGGCTCATCGCCCAGGTCTGGCGGACACCTTCGGCAACGCCTTCGAGCGGCCCGTAGCGCACCTCGCGCAGCATTTCCGGCGGCCATTCGACACCCTGCACGCCAGCCCCCAGGTAGCCGCTGCGCGCCTCACCCTCGCCCCGCGCAGCCAGGGTCAGGCGCACGTCCTGCGCCTGACCGGCGCGCTCGTAGCGCAGGGTCACATCGGCGCCGGGAAGCTTGCGCACGCGATCGACCAGGTCCTGCCAGTCGGCCAGCGGCTCGCCGTCGAGCGCCAGCAGGCGGTCGCCCGGCTTCAGGCCGGCAGCATAGGCCGGCCCCTTGGAATCGACCTCGGCCAGAACCGGCTCGAGCAGCGGGCGCCAGGGGCGAATGCCGAGCGAGCCGATCGGGTCCGGCTCATCGACACCGCGCAGCCAGTTGTCCAGCGGCACTTGCTTGGCAGTCTCCACGGTGGAACCGGGTTCGAGCACGCGCAGATTCAGGGTACCGCTCTCCCCCAGGCGTCGAACCAGCTGCAGGTTGACTGCCGCCCAACCCGTGGTGGCCTCGCCATTGACCGCGACGATTTCCTGCCCGGCCTGCAGGCCGGCCGTTTCCGCCAGGCTGTCGGGCTGCACCGCACCAATGACCGGGCGCACCTGCTGACTGCCGAGCATGGCGACAAACCAGAAGAACAGCAGTGCCAGCAGGAAGTTGGCCACCGGCCCGGCTGCGACGATGGCGATGCGCTGACGCACGCTCTTGCGATTGAATGCCTGATCGAGCTGCTCGTCCGGCACGCTGCCCTCGCGCTCGTCGAGCATCTTCACGTAGCCGCCCAGGGGAATGGCGGCCACCACGAATTCGGTGCCCTGACGGTCATGCCAGCGCAGCAGCGGCGTGCCGAAGCCGACGGAGAAACGCAGCACCTTGACCCCACAGCGACGGGCCACCCAGAAATGCCCGAACTCATGGAAGGTCACCAGCACACCCAGCGCGATCAGGGTGCCAACCAGCATGTACAGCCCACTCATTTCACTTCTCCAGCCCTACACGCCGCTCATGGCCTGGCGCACGTCGGGTCAACACAGGCTCGCTCAATGACCGGCAAGCCATTCTCCAGCCAGCGCGCGCGCTTGCGCATCGGCCTCGAATACCACGTCGAGCGCTTCGACAGCCTGCACCGGTTGCGCGTTCAACACGGACTCAATCATACGCGCGATATCGATGAAACGTATGCGCCCCTGCAGGAAGGCCTCGACGGCCACCTCATTGGCGGCATTGAGCATCGCCGGCGCACTGCCGCCGGCCTGCACGGCCTCGCGGGCAAGGCGCAGGCAAGGGAAACGCTGTTCGTCGGGGCGCTCGAAATCGAGGCGACCGACCGTGAACAGGTCCAGCGGCGACACGCCCGAGTCGATGCGCTCCGGCCAGGCCAGCGCATGCGCGATCGGCGTGCGCATGTCCGGGTTGCCCAGCTGGGCCAGCACCGAGCCATCGACGTAATCGACCAGCGAATGAATCACGCTCTGCCGATGGATCACTACCTCGATCTGCTCGGGGCGCGCATCGAACAGCCAGCACGCCTCGATCAGCTCCAGGCCCTTGTTCATCATGCTCGCCGAGTCGACGGAGATCTTGCGCCCCATGGACCAGTTCGGGTGAGCGCAGGCCTGCTCGGGGGTCACGTGTTCCAGCGCCGCCAGCGGCGTTTCACGGAACGGCCCGCCAGATGCGGTCAGCAGGACGCGGCGAACCCCGACCTGCTGCAGGCCCCGGGCATAGTCACCGGGCAGGCACTGGAAAATCGCATTGTGTTCGCTGTCGATCGGCAGCAGCACGGCGCCGCTGCTCCTGACCGCCTGCATGAACAGGGCGCCGGACATCACCAGCGCCTCCTTGTTGGCCAGCAACACCTTCTTGCCGGCCTGCACGGCCGCCAGCGTCGGACGCAGGCCCGCCGCCCCGACGATCGCCGCCATCACGCAGTCGACCTCGGCATCCGCGGCGACGGCGCACAGCCCCTCCTCGCCACACAGCACCTGGGTATCCAGCCCGTCGGCCTGCAGGCTGCCCTGCAGGGTGCGCGCAGCCTGGGCATCGGGCACCACGGCGTAGCGCGGACGATGCTTGAGGCACAGCACCCGCAACTCCGCCAGGCGCGAGAAGCCGCTGAGGGCGAAGACCCTGTAGCGCTCGGGGTGACGCGCGATCACGTCCAGCGTGCTCAGCCCGATCGACCCGGTGGCGCCGAGCACCGTGATGCGCTGCACTGCACTCACAGCGCGCCCCACCCTGCCAGCCAGAGCAGCGCGGCGAACAATGGAATGGCCGCCGTTAGACTGTCGATGCGATCGAGCACGCCACCATGCCCAGGCAACAGGTTACTGCTGTCCTTGATCCCGGACTGGCGCTTGAACATGCTTTCGGTCAGGTCGCCGATCACCGAAATGAACACCACCAGGGCAGCGCCAACCAGGGCCAGCACCAGCCCCTTGAATGACCAGCCCTGCTGCAGCCCGACCAGCAGGGTGATCAGCAGGCTGGCGGCCAGACCGCCATACACCCCTTCCCAACTCTTGCCCGGGCTGACCTTGGGCGCCAGCTTGCGCTTGCCGAAGGCCTTGCCGGAGAAATAGGCACCGATATCCGCGCCCCACACCAGCACCATCACCGCGATGATCAACCCGTTGGCCTGCGGCCACTGCTTGAGCAACACCAATCCCTGCCAGGCCGGCAGCAGGATCAACAGGCCGATCAGCAGGCGCCGGGGCACGTCACCCCAGAAGCGACTGCTGTAGGGGTACGTCAGTACCAGGAAGGTCGCGGCCAGCCACCAGAGCACAGCCACCACCAGCAGCCAGGGAGCCACGACCGGCGTCAGGTACAGCACGCCAAGCAACGCGGCGACCACGGCGGCATAACCCCCCCGCTGCGCCTGCGCCTCGAGACCAGCCAGACGCGCCCATTCCCAGGCACCCAGGGAGACGACCACGCCGATGAACAATGCGAAGGCAGCGCCGTCGAGCAGGAAGAATCCGCCCAGGGCAATGGGCAACAGCACCAGTGCCGTGATGATTCGTTGTTTGAGCATCAGGAACGCGCCTCAGCCTCTACCTGCTCGCTGGTCTTGCCGAAGCGACGCTGGCGGTTGGCGAAATCGGCCAGCGCCTTGCGCATGGCCTCGTGCTTGAAATCCGGCCAGTACAGGTCGGAGAAGTACAGCTCGCTGTAGGCCAGCTGCCAGAGGAGGAAATTGCTGATGCGATGCTCGCCACCGGTGCGGATGCACAGATCGGGCAACGGCAGATCGCCGGTGGCCAGGCAGCCCTGCAGCAGCTCGGGGGTGATGTCCTCGGGCTGCAGGTGGCCGGCTTGCACCTCTCGCGCCAGGCGCTGGGCAGCCTGGGCGATGTCCCACTGACCGCCATAGTTGGCGGCGATCTGCAGGATGAAACGACGACTGCCCGCCGTCTGCAGTTCGGCCTCGCGCATCGCCGCCTGCAACTCGGGATGAAAGCGCGAGCGATCACCGATGATGCGCAGGCTGATGTCGTTGTCCTGCAGACGCCGGGCCTCGCGGCGCAGCGCACTGAGGAACAGCTCCATCAGCGCGCCAACCTCTTCGGCCGGGCGCTGCCAGTTCTCACTGGAGAAGGCGAACAGGGTGAGCACCTCGACACCCGACTCGGCACAGACCTCGATCACCGCGCGAACCGCGTCGACTCCGGCCTTGTGCCCTGCCACTCCCGGCAACAGGCGTTTCTTCGCCCAGCGGTTGTTGCCGTCCATGATGATGGCGACATGCCGCGGCACCGCCTGCTTGTTCTTGTCCATGTCAGGGAGCTCAGCCGTCAAACGGCCATCAGGTCCGCTTCCTTGACCTCCAGGGCCTTGTCGATGTCAGCGACGAACTTGTCGGTGATCTTCTGCAGCTCGTCAGCGGCGCGACGCTCTTCGTCTTCGCTGATTTCCTTGGCCTTGGACAGCTTCTTCAGCTCGGCCAGGGCATCGCGACGCACGTTGCGCACGGCAACCTTGGCATCTTCCGCCACACCACGCGCCTGCTTGGTGTAACCCTTGCGGGTCTCTTCGGTCAGGGCCGGCATCGGCACGCGAATGGTGGTACCGGCACTGCTCGGGTTCAGGCCGAGGTCGGAGGTCAGGATGGCCTTCTCGATGGCGGCGCCAAGGTTCTTGTCGTGCGCGACGATCTTCAGGGTACGGGCGTCCTCGACGGTGATCGCGGCCACCTGGTTCAGCGGCATGTCGCTACCCCAGGCCGGCACCTTGACGCTATCGAGAATGCTCGGGTGGGCACGGCCGGTACGAATGGAAGCCAGGTTGCGACCCAGCGCATCCAGGGACTTGCTCATACGCTCCTGGGCGTCTTTCTTGATGTCGTTGATCATTGTGCTTCCTCCTCGATCAGGGTTCCTTCGGCGCCGCCCACCACCACATTGAGCAGGGCACCTGGTTTGTTCATGTTGAAGACACGCAGCGGCATGGCGTGATCGCGGCACAGGCAGATGGCCGTCAGGTCCATGACGCCCAGCTTGCGATCGAGCACTTCGTCATAGGTCAGACGCTCGAATTTCTCGGCATGCGGGTCCTTGAACGGGTCGGCAGTGTACACGCCATCCACCTTGGTCGCCTTCAGCACCACGTCGGCATCGATCTCGATGGCGCGCAGGCAGGCGGCGGAGTCGGTGGTGAAGAACGGGTTGCCGGTACCGGCAGCGAAGATCACCACTTCACCGGTCTTGAGGTGGCGCATGGCCTTGCGGCGGTCGTAGTGGTCGGTGACGCCGACCATGGAAATGGCCGACATGACGATGGCCGGGATGTTCGAGCGCTCCAGCGCGTCGCGCATGGCCAGCGCGTTCATCACCGTGGCCAGCATGCCCATGTGGTCACCGGTGACCCGGTCCATGCCGGCTGCGGACAGTGCGGCGCCGCGGAACAGGTTGCCGCCACCGATCACCAGGCCGACCTGCACGCCGATGCCGACCAGCTGGCCGACTTCCAGCGCCATGCGATCGAGCACCTTGGGATCGATGCCGAAGTCTTCCGAGCCCATCAGGGCTTCGCCGCTAAGTTTGAGCAGAATGCGTTTGTAACGAGGTTGGCGACCAGTCGTCTGCTGAGCCATTGCAAGTCTCTCCTGCGGCGATTTGAATTCTGTATGCAGCACGGGGCTGCAATTGTCCGACACCCCCAGGGCGTCGATGGTCACCTTTCACGGCAACCCTACTACTTTGCTGCCCCCCCTAGTCGGCAAAGAGGCCGCACGCGCAAGCGGGCAGCCTCTTTGGGGCACTCACCGAAACCGCTGATTACTGCTTGCTGGCAGCAACCTGGGCGGCAACTTCGGCAGCGAAGTCGGTCTCGGCCTTCTCGATGCCTTCGCCCACTTCGTAACGTACGAAGGAAACGACTTCAGCACCGGCTTTCTTCACCAGGTCACCGACCTTGACTTCCGGGTCCATGATGAAGGCTTGCTCGACCAGGCTGGCTTCGGCCAGGAACTTGGCGATACGGCCTTTGACCATGTTCTCGACGATGTTCTCCGGCTTGCCGGCGATTTTCTCGGCGTTCAGCTGCAGGAAGATTTCCTTTTCCTTGGCAACCAGCTCTTCGGAAACCTGGTCCGGCGAAACGACGGCCGGGTTGGAAGCAGCAACGTGCATGGCAACGTGCTTGGCCAGTTCGTCGTTGCCGCCTTTCAGGACAACCAGAACACCGATGCGGTGGCCGTGCAGGTAGGCACCAACGGTGTCACCGGAAACAGCGGTCAGACGACGGATGTTGACGTTCTCGCCGCACTTGGCGACCAGCGCTTCACGAGCGGATTCGCGGGAAGCGATCAGCGGAGCGGCTTCAGTCAGGTTCTGTGCGAAGGCTTCGTCCAGGCTGTCCTTGACGAAGGCCTTGAAGTCGTCCTGCAGAGCCAGGAAGTCGGTCTGCGAGTTGACTTCGATGATCAGGCCACGGCCGCCTTCGACGCGAACGGCGATGGAACCTTCGGCGGCGATGTTGCCAGCCTTCTTGGCAGCCTTGATGGCACCGGAAGCGCGCATGTCGTCAATGGCCTTCTCGATATCGCCACCAGCGGCAACCAGCGCCTTCTTGCACTCCATCATGCCTTGGCCGGTACGCTCGCGCAGTTCTTTAACCAGGGCTGCAGTAATTTCTGCCATCTTGAAAATCCTCTCGGTAGGTCTTCAACCATTCACCTGCCAGGCAGGCGATCAAATCTTTGAGTGGCAAAAAGGGGGCCTAGCCCCCTTCTTGCACAGCGCATAACGCTAGATGCTTTGCGTTACCGCTTAGCCTTCGGCGCTCTCGGCAGCCGCTTCTTCGACGAACTCTTCGGTTGCGCCGCCAGCGTTGCTGCGACCACGGATCACGGCGTCGGCCATGGCACCCATGTACAGCTGGATGGCGCGGATGGCGTCGTCGTTACCCGGGATGATGTAGTCAACGCCTTCCGGGCTGCTGTTGGTATCGACAACGCCGATGACCGGGATGCCCAGCTTGTTGGCTTCGGTGATGGCGATGCGCTCGTGATCGACGTCGATCACGAACAGAGCGTCCGGCAGACCGCCCATGTCCTTGATACCACCCAGGCTGCGATCCAGTTTTTCCAGATCACGGGAACGCATCAGGGCTTCTTTCTTGGTCAGCTTGGCGAAGGTGCCGTCCTGGGACTGGGTTTCCAGCTCACGCAGGCGCTTGATCGAAGCACGGATGGTCTTGTAGTTGGTCAGCATGCCGCCCAGCCAGCGGTGATCGACGAACGGCGAGCCGCAACGAGCAGCTTCTTCGCGAACGATCTTGCCAGCGGAACGCTTGGTGCCAACGAACAGAATCTTGTTCTTGCCAGCAGCCAGCTTTTCAACGAACGACAGCGCGTCGTTGAACATCGGCAGGGTTTTTTCGAGGTTGATGATGTGAATCTTGTTACGCGCGCCGAAAATGTACTTGCCCATTTTCGGGTTCCAGTAACGGGTCTGGTGGCCGAAGTGCACACCGGCCTTCAGCATATCGCGCATGTTGACTTGGGACATGATAGTTCCTTGATAAGTCGGGTTAGGCCTCCACGCATCCCAGTTTCCAACCCTTGCGGGCACCCAGGAAACCGTGTCGATACGTGTGTGGGTTTGAGCTTTCGGACTCAGTGCCCGTAAAGCGGCGCGTTTTATACCACACAAAGCAGCCGCAAGCTACAAGCTTGGAGCAGCAAGCTGCCTTTTGGGGCTTGCGGCTCGTAGCTGTTAATATAGCCGCCTTTATCTGTATGCCTTCCGAGAGCCTGCCATGACCGTCACCATCAAATCCGCCGAAGAAATCGAGAAAATGCGCGTGGCCGGCCGCCTGGCCGCCGAAGTGCTGGAAATGATCGGCGAACACGTCAAGCCCGGCGTCACCACCGACGAACTGGATCGCCTGTGCCACGACTATATCGTCAACGTGCAGAAGGCCATCCCCGCCCCGCTCAACTACAAGGGCTTCCCCAAGTCGATCTGCACCTCGATCAACCACGTGGTGTGCCACGGCATCCCCAACGACAAGCCACTGAAGGACGGCGACGTGCTGAACATCGACGTCACCGTGATCAAGGACGGCTACCACGGCGATACCAGCAAGATGTTCATGGTCGGCAAGGTTCCCGAGTGGGCCGAGCGCCTGGCCAAGATCACCCAGGAGTGCATGTATAAAGGCATCGAACTGGTCAAGCCGGGCACCCGCCTGGGCGATATCGGCGAAGTGATCCAGAAGCATGCCGAGAAGAACGGTTTTTCCGTGGTTCGCGAATACTGCGGCCATGGCATCGGTGCCGTGTTCCACGAAGAGCCGCAGGTGCTGCACTACGGCAAGGCCGGCACCGGCATGGAGCTCAAGGAAGGCATGACCTTCACCATCGAGCCGATGATCAATCAGGGCCGCCCGGAAACCCGCCTGCTCGGCGACGGCTGGACCGCCATCACCAAGGACCGCAAGCTGTCCGCGCAGTGGGAACACACCATACTGGTCACCGCCGACGGCTACGAGATCTTCACCCTGCGCGCTGACGACACCATCGCCCGCACCTCGGCCTGAGCCCGAGTACGCCCCGAGCGCAATGGCGCGCGGGGCGCACCCCACCACTCGTTTTAAGGAAGGCACTGCATGCCGCAGATGGACCCCGAACTGTTTGACCGTGGTCAGTTCCAGGCCGAGCTGGCGCTCAAGTCCAGCCCCATCGCCGCATTCAAGAAAGCCATCCGCCGCGCGCATGAAGTACTGGATGCGCGCTTCCATGCCGGCCGCGACATCCGCCGCCTGGTGGAAGACCGTGCCTGGTTCGTCGACCAGATCCTCCAGGAAGCCTGGAAACGCTTCGCCTGGAGCGACGAAGCCGACATCGCCCTGCTCGCCGTGGGCGGCTACGGCCGTGGCGAGCTGCACCCCTACTCGGACATCGACCTGCTGATCCTGCTCGACAGCAGCGATCACGAGATCTTTCGCGAGTCGATCGAAGGCTTCCTCACCCTGCTCTGGGACATCGGCCTGGAAGTCGGCCAGAGCGTGCGCTCGGTCGATGAATGCGCCGAGGAGGCCCGCGCCGACCTGACGGTGATCACCAACCTGATGGAAAGCCGCACCATCGCCGGCCCCGAGCACCTGCGTCAGCGCATGCAGCAGGTCACCAGCACGGACGAGATGTGGCCGAGCAAGCACTTCTATCTGGCCAAGCGTGAAGAGCGCAAGGCGCGTCACGGCAAGTACAACGACACCGAATACAACCTGGAGCCCAACGTCAAGGGTTCGCCCGGCGGCCTGCGCGATATCCAGACGGTGCTCTGGGTCGCCCGCCGCCAGTTCGGCACGCTCAACCTGCAGGCGCTGGTCGGCCAGGGTTTCCTGCTGGAAAGCGAATACGCCCTGCTCTCCTCCAGCCAGGAATTCCTCTGGAAGGTGCGCTACGCCCTGCACATGTTCGCGGGCCGCGCCGAAGATCGCCTGCTGTTCGACTACCAGGCCCGCATCGCCGCGCTGTTCGGCTACAAGGACGGCGACGGCAAGCGCAGCATCGAGCACTTCATGCAGAAGTACTACCGGGTGGTGATGGCCATTTCCGAGCTGTCGGACCTGATCAACCAGCACTTCGAGGAAGTCATCCTGCGTGCCGGCGAGAACAGCCAGGCCACGCCGCTGAACAGTCGCTTCCAGGTGCGTGATCGCTATATCGAGGTCACCCACCCCAACGTCTTCAAGCGCACGCCCTTCGCCATCATAGAGATCTTCGTGCTGATGGCCCAGCACCCCGAGATCAAGGGCGTGCGCGCCGACAGCATTCGCCTGCTGCGCGACAGCAGGCACCTGATCGACGACGACTTCCGCAAGGACATCCGCAACACCAGCCTGTTCATCGAGCTGTTCAAGTGCCGCGAGGGCATCCACCGCAACCTGCGGCGCATGAACCGCTACGGCATTCTCGGCCGCTACCTGCCGGAGTTCGGCCATATCGTCGGGCAGATGCAGCATGACCTGTTCCACATCTATACGGTCGACGCGCACACCCTCAACCTGATCAAGCACCTGCGCAAGTTCCGCTGGCCGGAGCTGGCGGAGAAATTCCCGCTGGCCAGCAAGCTCATCGAGCGCCTGCCCAAGCCGGAGCTGATCTACCTCGCCGGCCTCTACCACGACATCGGCAAGGGCCGTGGCGGCGACCACTCGGAGCTGGGCGCGGTGGATGCCGAAACCTTCGCCCGTCGCCACCACCTGCCCGCCTGGGATAGCGCCCTGATCGTCTGGCTGGTGCAGCACCACCTGGTGATGTCCACCACCGCCCAGCGCAAGGACCTTTCCGACCCGCAGGTGATCCACGACTTCGCCCAGTTCGTCGGCGACCAGACCCACCTGGAATACCTCTACGTGCTGACCGTGGCCGACATCAACGCCACCAACCCCAGCCTGTGGAATTCCTGGCGCGCCAGCCTGCTGCGCCAGCTCTACACCGAGACCAAGCGCGCCCTGCGCCGCGGCCTGGAGAACCCGCTGGACCGCGAAGAGCAGATTCGCCAGACGCAGAGCGCGGCCCTGGACCTGCTGGTGCGCGGCGGCATCGACTCGGACGACGCCGAGCAGCTGTGGAGCCAGTTGGGGGATGACTACTTCCTGCGGCATACCGCCAGCGACGTGGCCTGGCACACCGACGCCATCCTCCAGCACCCCGATGATGGCGGGCCGCTGGTGCTGATGAAGGAAACCACCCAGCGCGAGTTCGAAGGTGGCACGCAGATCTTCATCTACGCGCCGGACCAGCACGACTTCTTCGCCGTGACCGTGGCCGCGATGAGCCAGCTCAACCTGAACATTCACGATGCGCGGATCATCACCTCCACCAGCCAGTTCACCCTCGACACCTATGTGGTGCTGGATGCCGACGGCGGCTCGATCGGCAACAACCCGGCGCGCATCCAGCAGATCCGCGAGGGCCTGATCGAAGCCCTGAAGAACCCCGACGACTACCCGACCATCATCCAGCGCCGGGTACCGCGCCAGCTCAAGCACTTCGCCTTCGCGCCGCAGGTGACCATCCACAACGACGCGCAGCGCCCGGTGACCATCCTCGAGCTGACCGCCCCGGATCGCCCCGGCCTGCTGGCACGCATCGGGCGCATCTTCCTCGAATACGACCTGTCGCTGCAGAACGCCAAGATCGCCACGCTCGGCGAGCGCGTCGAGGACGTGTTCTTCGTCACCGACGCCAATAATCAGCCGCTGTCCGACCCGGAGCTCTGCGCACGCCTGCAGGAAACCATCGTCCGCCGTCTGTCCGAGCCCAGCAGCACTCCCCCGGCGCAGATCACCGTCTGACCCCGGCTCATGATGTGGCGTCGGACGCCACATCATGAGCCAGGATCAGATCCTGAAGCTGTCCACCAGCTGCTTGAGCCGGCCGACCTGCTGATCCAGCTCGGTACAGGCGCTCAGGCTCGCCTGCAGGTTGCGCACGCCGTCCTGGTTGAGCATGTTGATCTCGGTAATGTCCATGTTCAGGCTCTCGATCACCGAGGTCTGTTCCTCGGTGGCAGTGGCCACCGACTGGTTCATGCCGTCGATTTCGCCGATGCGGCGAGTCACGCCATCCAGCTTCTCCCCCGCCTGCCCACCGATGCGCACGCTGTCATCACTGAAGCGACGACTCTCGCCCATGGTCGCCACCGCATCACGCGCGCCGGCTTGCAGTTGCTCGATCATCTGCTGGATTTCCAGGGCCGAACTCTGCGTGCGCTGCGCCAGGTTACGCACCTCATCGGCCACCACGGCGAAGCCTCGCCCGGCCTCGCCGGCACGCGCCGCCTCGATGGCGGCGTTGAGCGCCAGCAGGTTGGTCTGCTCGGAGATACCCTTGATCACGTCGAGGATCTGGCCGATGTCGCTGCTCTTCTCGCTGAGCACCTCGATGTGCCGACCGGAGGCCTGAATTTTCTCCGACAGTTCGCTCATCGAGCCCAGCGTGCGGTCGACCATGCCCTGGCCCTCCTCGGCATCGCGGCGCGCATCGCTGGCCTGCACGGAGGCGTCGGCGGCATTGCGCGCGATCTCCTGGGCTGCGGCGCCCAGTTCGTTGATCGCCGCCGCGACGCTGTCGGTGCGCGATGCCTGCTCGCTGGAGTTATCCATGGACGCGTTGGACGCCTGCACCACCGTGCTCACCCGGGCATGCACTTCACGAGTTGCCGAGGCCACCTCGCGGATCGACTCGTGGATGCGCTCGACGAAGCGATTGAAGGCGCCAGCCAGCTCACCGAACTCGTCGCCGGAGGCAATCGTGAGGCGCTGCGTCAGGTCCCCCTCGCCCTCGGCGATGCCGCCCATGGCATGGCTCATCACGTGCAGCGGGCGCAGCAGGATGCGGATCAGCGCGCCCAGCAGCAGCAGAATGGCCACCACACCGATGATCGTCACCATCAGCGCGGAGACGCGGAACTCGCTGAGCGCAGCGAAGGCCTTGCCTTCGTCGACCGACAGGCCGACGTACCAGCGCACACCGGCCAGCCCCTGCACCGGCAGGAAGGTGACCAGGCGGGCGCTGCCATCGACCGCCGACGCGCTCTGCAGGGTGGACTCCAGGCGAGGCGCCCCGCCCGGGAACAGCTCAGTCAGGGTCTTGAGCACCAGGCTCTTGTCAGGGTGCACCAGCACCGTGCCCTTTTCGTCGACCAGGAAGGCATAGCCCATCCCGCCCAGGTCGAAGGAGTTGAGAATGTCATCGACCGTCTGCAGTTTCAGGTCGCCGCCGACCACCCCCAGCAGGTTGCCACCCGCGCTGACCGGGCGCGTGATGGTGATCAGCAGGCCGTCACGCGGATCGGCCGCCAGATAGGGCGCGGTCAGCCCTGGCCCTCCGTTGCCCTGCGCGCTCTTGTACCAGGGCCGCTGGCGAGGATCGTAACCGGCGGGTAGCTCGCTGGCGGGGAACTGGGTGTAGCTGCCATCAGCCTGGCCAAAATAGGCATAGAGGAAGGCGGAAGCGATGCTGCGATGCTGCAGGCTCCTGCGCAAGGACGCCGGCGAGCTGTCGTCCTGCACCGACTCGGCGAGGTTGTCCAGCAACTGCATGCGTCCATCCAGCCAGTGCTGGATGTTGCCGGTTGAGACCAGGCCGACATCATTGAGGTAGTTGGACAGGCTTTCGCGGATCGCCGTGCGCTGCAGGTAATCGTTGTACAGCGCGAACGATGCGAAGGCCGCGATGACCACAAGGGAAGCAGCCAGCATGATCTTGTGACTGAATTTCAGGGTGCGCATGGGCAGAGTTCGCCATGAAAAGGGGGAGAGAACGGGTTAGGCCGACGCTATCGGCGCGCGACGCCGGGCCTTGAGCGCTGCGTGCGTCGCAGACGCGACCTAAACGGACGAAAATCGGACGGACGAAGGGAATTTCCCCGCAAGGCCTGCCGTGCTAGTGTCGCCAGCTTTGTCACCGCCTCACAAAGGACCCGTCGGATCATCATGAACCACGCCCTCGCCCAGCTGCAGCCCTACCCGTTCGAGAAGCTCCGCGCCCTGCTCGCCGACGTGCAGCCTGCCAGCGACCGCTCGCCCATCGCGCTGTCCATCGGTGAGCCCAAGCACCGCTCGCCCGACTTCGTCGCCCAGGCGCTGACCGCCAACCTCGACAAGCTCGCCGTCTATCCGACCACCCTGGGCCTGCCGGAGCTGCGCCAGAGCATCGCCAACTGGTGCGAACGGCGCTTCGCCGTGCCGGCTGGCTGGCTGGATGCCGCGCGCCACGTGCTGCCGGTCAATGGCACCCGCGAGGCCCTGTTCGCCTTCACCCAGGCCGTGGTCGACCGCAACGCCAAGGGCCTGGTGGTCAGCCCCAACCCCTTCTACCAGATCTACGAAGGCGCGGCGTTTCTCGCCGGCGCAGAGCCGCACTACCTGCCCTGCCTGGAGGCCCACGGCTTCAATCCGGACTTCGATGCGGTGCCGGCCGAGGTCTGGCAACGCTGCCAGATCCTCTTCCTCTGCTCGCCGGGCAACCCCACCGGCGCACTGATCCCGGTCGAGACCCTGAAGAAGCTGATCGCCCTGGCCGACCAGCATGACTTCGTGATTGCCGCCGACGAATGCTACAGCGAGCTGTACTTCGACGAGGCCGCGCCACCGCCTGGCCTGCTCAGCGCCTGTGCCGAGCTGGGCCGCAGCGATTTCGCGCGCTGCGTGGTGTTCCACAGCCTGTCCAAGCGCTCCAACCTGCCCGGCCTGCGCTCCGGCTTCGTGGCCGGCGACGCCAGCATCCTCAAGCACTTCCTGCTGTACCGCACCTACCATGGCTGCGCCATGCCGGTACAGACCCAGCTGGCCAGCGTTGCCGCCTGGAACGACGAGGCCCACGTGCGCACCAACCGCGACATGTACCGCGAGAAGTTCGCCGCCGTGCTGGAGATCCTCGCCCCGGTGATGGACGTGCAGCGTCCGGACGGCGGCTTCTACCTGTGGGCACGCACGCCGGGTGACGACGCCACCTTCACCCGCGACCTGTTCGCCAGCGAACACGTCACCGTGGTGCCGGGTTCCTACCTGTCGCGCGAAGTGAACGGCGTCAATCCCGGCGCCGGCCGCGTGCGCATGGCCCTGGTCGCGCCGCTGGCCGAGTGCATCGAAGCCGCCGAGCGTATCGCCCGCTTCATTCGCGGCGCCTAACGACGTCGAAACCGTCGCGGCTGAAGCCCCTCCCACAGCTGCTTGGTTTGTAGGAGGGGCTTTAGCCGCGAGCGTCTGACTCCGTAGCCCGGATGCAATCCGGGCTACGCCTATCCGTGACTCAGCTCTTGTGCAGGCGCGCCTCGGCGATATCCAGGTCGCGCAGGATCTCGGCCAGCATGTCGTCATCCAGCTCGTTGTCCTTGCGCATGCGATACAGCTCCAGGCGCTGGGTACGCAGCGCCTGCAGGCGCAGGCGGTACTCCAGGCGATCGACCTCGCGCTGATGCTCACGCGCCTCCTCGCCACCACGGGCACGCTCGAGCAGATCGCGGTACTCACTCATCAGGCGCGCCTTCACCTCGACCGAGGCGATTGCGCCCTCGGCATCGGCGGCGCGCTCGTCCTCGGACTCCAGGTAGCGAATGGCCGACTCAAGCATCAGCGCGCGATGGCGATTGAGCTCACGCTCGTGCACGGCGGCGTTGTCTTGCGGCAGGCGCGGCAGGATGCGTGGCAAGGCGACGCTGGCGACCAGCAATGACAGCAGGATCACCCCGGCAGCGATCAGGATCAGCAGGTCACGCTCGGGGAAGGCCTCGCCGCTGTTGAGCAGCAACGGCAACGACATCACGCCGGCCAGGGTCACCGCCCCACGCACACCACCGAGCGTCAGCACCGCGCTGAGGGCGATGCGTGACTGCCCGGCGAACCGCGTGGGCTCGCCACGCAACCGGCGCAGCGCCCCGGACATGCGCCAGTAGCTGTAGACCCAGACGAAGCGCAGCAGCATCAGCACGGCGTAGATCACCACCACCATGGCCAGGGCCTGCAGCGCGAAACGCCAGGGCGTCGCGTGTTCGCCCAGCGCGGCGCCGAGGATGTCCGGCAGCTGCAAGCCGAGCAGCAGGAAGATCAGGCCGTTGAAGGTGAACTCCAGGAGTGCCCAGACACTGCGGTTGAGCATCCGCGTCGAGGTCTGCCTGGGCAGCAGATCGAGGCGGCTCTGCATCATCCCCGCCGCGACGGCGGAGAGAATCCCGGAGAGCCCCAGGTGCTCGGCGGCCACGTAGGCGGCGAATGGCAACAGCAGCAGGAGCAGCACATGCGGGGCGGGGTCTTCCCAGCCCCGGCCGATCATCCAGGCGCGCAGCCGCCCCAGCAGGTAGCTGAGCGCCACCCCGATGGCCAGCCCGCCAAAGGCCACCAGGAGAAACTGCAGGCCGGCATCGGTGATCGAGAACACCCCGGTGAGCGTCGCTGCCACGGCGAACTTGAACGCCACCAGGCCGGAGGCGTCGTTCATCAGCGCTTCGCCCTGCAGCAGGTTGTTCAGGGTGTTGGGCAAACGCCCATGGGTGATTGCCGAGACGGCCACCGCATCGGTCGGTGAGAGCACTGCGGCCAGGGCAAAGCAGGCCGCCAGCGGCACCTGTGGCAACAGCCAGTGGATGACCTGCCCGGCCCCCAGGATGGTGAAGAACACCAGGGCGAACGCCAGCAGCAGGATCGGCGTGCGCAGCTCCCGGAACTGCCCCTTGGGCATGCGCCAGCCGTCGACGAACAGCAAGGGCGGGATGAACAGCAGCAGGAACAGCTCGGGATCGAGGCGCACGTGCATGCCCAGGACCGGAATGGCCAGCAGCGCACCGATCAGGATCTGCAGCAACGGCAGCGGCAAGGGGATGAACTGAGCGGTAATACGGGTGCCACTGACCACCAGCAACATGGTCAGGATGGTGTAGAGCAATTGCATGGCGCGAAACCGGCGGGAACGGGCGGGAGGCTGCGATTCTAGCGCCGTAACACTTCGCAGCGACAGCCACCGCCCAGCCGCGACATGACGTGGCATAATGGCCCGCCGTATTTCCCGGAGCTTCCGGCACGCCACTCATCAGAGGAAGATCAATGAGTTACGTCCTGTATGGCATCAAGGCCTGTGACACGATGAAAAAGGCCAGAACCTGGCTCGAAGAGCACCAGGTCGACTATGCCTTTCATGACTACAAGAGCGCCGGAATCGACCGTGCGAGCCTGGAGAAATGGTGCAACGAGCATGGCTGGCAAACCATCCTCAACCGCGCCGGCACCACCTTCCGCAAGCTGGACGACACCCAGAAAAGCGACCTCGACCAGGCCAGGGCCATCGACCTGATGCTGGCCCAGCCCTCGATGATCAAGCGCCCGGTGCTCGACCTGGGCGACAAGACCCTGGTCGGCTTCAAACCGGATAACTACCAAGCCGCGTTGGCCTGATACCTCACCCGATTTCGTTGCAAGGAACCCATATCATGAGCACCACCCTCTTCAGCATCGCCTTTGGCGTCGGTACCCAGAATCGCCAGGGCAACTGGCTGGAAGTCTTCTACGCGCAGCCCCTGCTCAACCCGGCAGCCGAGCTGGTCGCCAAGGCCGCCGAGAAGCTCGGCTACCAGGGCGGCAACCAGGCCATCGCCTTCACCACCGCCCAGGCGGCCGACCTGGCCGAGGCCCTGAAAGGCGTGGACAGCGCCCAGGCCGCGCTGCTGACCCGCCTGGCCGAAAGCCACAACCCGCTGGTCGCCACCTTCCTCGCCGAAGACGGCGCACCGAGCAGCACGCCGGAGGCCTACCTCAAGCTGCACCTGCTGTCGCACCGCCTGGTCAAGCCGCACGGCCTGAGCCTGGCCGGCATCTTCCCGCTGCTGCCCAACGTGGCCTGGACCAGCCAGGGCGCCGTCGACCTCGGCGAGCTGGCCGAGCGTCAGCTGGAAGCACGCCTGAAGGGCGAGCTGCTGGAAGTGTTCTCCGTGGACAAGTTCCCGAAAATGACCGACTACGTGGTACCGGCCGGCGTGCGTATCGCCGACAGCGCCCGCGTGCGCCTGGGCGCCTACATCGGCGAAGGCACCACCGTGATGCACGAAGGCTTCGTCAACTTCAACGCCGGCACCGAAGGCCCGGGCATGATCGAAGGTCGCGTCTCCGCGGGCGTATTCGTCGGCAAGGGTTCGGACCTGGGCGGCGGCTGCTCGACCATGGGCACCCTGTCCGGTGGCGGCAACATCATCATCAGCGTCGGCGAAGGCTGCCTGATCGGTGCCAACGCCGGTATCGGCATCCCGCTGGGTGACCGCAACACCGTGGAAGCCGGCCTGTACATCACCGCCGGGACCAAGGTGAACCTGCTCGACGAGGGCAATGCCCTGGTCAAGGTGGTCAAGGCGCGCGAGCTGGCCGGCCAGGCCGACCTGCTGTTCCGCCGCAACTCGCTGACCGGCGCCGTGGAGTGCAAGACCCACAAGTCGGCCATCGAGCTGAACGAAGCCCTGCACGCTCACAATTAAGAGGCAGCGCCAAGCTGCAAGTCACGAACCGCCGACGAGACGGCTCGAACTTGCAGCTTGCGGCTCGAAGCTCATGGCTCTCATCTCCCCCTGGCGCGCCGACTTCCCCGGCATTCTCGCCCTCGAAGCCGAAGGCCAGACCTACCTCGACAGCGCCGCTACCGCGCAGAAGCCGCAGGTACTGCTCGACGCCCTGCTCGGCTACTACGCCACAGGCGCAGCCAACGTGCACCGTGCCCAGCACCTGCCCGGCGAACGCGCCACCCGCGCCTTCGAGGCCAGCCGCCAGGACGCCGCGCAGTGGCTCAACGCCGCCAGCGCGGAGCAGATCATCTTCACCCGCGGCACCACCGAATCACTCAACCTGCTCGCCTATGGCCTCGAGTCGCAGTTGCCGGGCGACGGGCAGATCGTCATCAGCGCCGCCGAACACCACGCCAATCTGCTGCCCTGGCAACAACTGGCCCGGCGTCGCAACCTGGAGCTGGTCGTGCTGCCGCTGGACGCCAGCGGCAGCGTCGACCTGGAACAGGCTGCCGCGTGCATCGGCCCGCGCACCCGCCTGCTGGCCGTGACCCAGCTGTCCAACGTGCTCGGCCGCTGGCAACCGCTGCCGCAGCTGCTGGCCATGGCCCGCGCCCAGGGCGCGCTGAGCGTGGTGGACGGCGCCCAGGGCGCGGTGCATCAGCGCCCCGACGTGCAGGCGCTGGGCTGCGACTTCTACGTCTGCTCGGCGCACAAGCTGTACGGCCCGGATGGCGTCGGCCTGCTCTACGGCCGCGGCGCAGCCCTGGCCCGGCTGCAGCACTGGCAGTTCGGCGGCGAGATGGTGCAGGACGCCGACTACCAGCAAGCCAGCTTCCGTCCGGCGCCGCTGGGTTTCGAAGCCGGCACCCCGGCGGTCAGCGCGGTGATCGCCTTCGGCGCCGTGCTGCGCTGGCTTGGCGCCCTGGATACGAACGCCGTGGCGGCCCATGAGAGCGCCCTGCACAGCGCCCTGCTGAGCGGCCTGCAGGCACGCTCCGGCATGCGCCTGCTCGGCGCGCCGCAGACGGCGCTGGCCAGCTTCTGCATCGACGGCGTGCACAACGCCGACCTGGCTCACCTGCTCAGCGAACAGGGCATCGCCGTGCGCGCCGGCCATCACTGCGCCATGCCGCTGATGAAACAGCTCGGCCTCGGCGGCGCGATCCGCGTATCGCTCGGCCTGTACAGCGACGGCGACGACCTGCAGCGCTTCTTCGCCGCACTGGACAACGCCCTGGAGCTGTTGCGATGAGCATTCCCCGGTTTTCCGCAGGAGCGGCTGGGCGGCACGCCGTTGCAGCCGCGATCGCGGCTGAAGCCGCTCCTACGGGTTCAGGGGGAGATCGGGAATGAGCCTGCCCGGCGCCGCTCAGGAAGCTTTCGACGCCTTTACCACCTGCCACGGCTGGGAGCAGCGCGCCCGCCTGCTGATGCAATGGGGCGAGCGTCTGGCGCCGCTGAGCGACGCCGAGCGCAGCGAGGCCAACCGCGTGCACGGCTGCGAGAGCCTGGTCTGGCTGGTCGCCGAGCAGCATGAAGGCCGCTGGCGCTTCCGCGCGACCAGCGATGCACGTCTGCTGCGCGGCTTGCTGGCCGTGCTGCTGGTGCGCGTCGAAGGCTTGAGCAGCAACGAGTTGTCGCAGCTCGATCTGAATGACTGGTTCAGCCAGCTGGGCCTGCAACGCCAGCTGTCACCCTCGCGCAGCAACGGCCTGCATGCCGTGTTGCGGCGCATGGCCGAACTGACGGGCTGAGCCTGTTGCCCCGGATTGCATCCGGGCTACGAACTGCTTGCCCCTTGCCAGGCCAGCCCCGGCTCAGGCCTGAGCGCGCTCGCGCTGGGTCAGCCCACGCAGGAAGTTACGCAGGATCTGGTCGCCACACTCGCGGTAGTGCCGGTGCCCCGGTGCACGAAACAGCGCCCCGAGCTCGGCCTTGGTCATCGGCAGGTCGGCGGCCTGCAGGATGGCCTGGATGTCGTCGTCACGCAGCTCGAAGGCGACGCGCAGTTTCTTCAGCACGATGTTGTTGCTCAGGCGCTTCTCCACCGGCAGGCGCGGACGACTGTCGTCCCGGCCCCGCTTGTGGAACACCAGCCCTTCGAGGACATGGGTGAGCAGCACGTCGCTGCAGCTGCGATACCCGGCTTCGTCCTCGCGCAGCAGGCAGGCCGAGATCAGGCCGGGCTCCACCGGGTAATCGGCCAGCCGGCACAAGGCCTCCAGCTTGCTGTCGTTGACGTTCAGTAGGTAGCGCAAGCTGCGCAGCACATCGTTGTTGAGCATGAAAATCCTTGGCAGGCGCAGGACGAGCGTCGCTCAGTCCTGGGCAACGTGATGTGAGGTACTGGGCTGCCAGCTGTCGGCATTGCCCGAGTTCAGGGCCTGCTGCAGACGCTCCAGGTCACCGCGCTTGGCAAAAGCTTGCAGCCCGGCGTTGAACAGGCGCAACAGCTCCGCCGCTTCGGCGTCATCCTTGCGAAACAGCAGGCGCAGCGGCTCCTTGTTCAGGTAGCGCGGATGGTGCGTGATATGACTGGCATCCTTGGGGAACAGCTGGCGCAACATGGCATAGCCTACCGCACGATCCTGCGGGTGCAGGTCGATGCGCCCCAGCTCCAGCAGGCGGAAGCTGGTGTCTTCCTTGCCGCTCTGCTGCACCATCAGGCGACCGGCGGCCAGCGCCTCGTCGAACTCCGGCCCGTACGAGTAACCCAGGGTCGTGCCGATGCGATAGTTGAACAGGTCGTCGACCTTCTGCCAGTCGAACGCCTGGTCGACGCGATGGAACAGGACCACCTCGCCGCGCACCAGCGGATCGCTGCAAACGCCGTAATTGAGACGGCTGGGGCTGCAGCTGTAGGGCATGATCGCGCTCAGCTGCCCCTGCTGCAGCATCAGCACATTGCGGTCCCAGGGATGAAAGATGTATTCGACCCGATAGCCGGCCTCGGCGAACACCGCACTGACCAGCCGCGCCAGGGCCCCGCCATCGGCGCGCTGCTGATCGACATAGGGCGCCCAGTCACCGGTGCCGATGCGCAGGGTCTGCGGCTCGGCCTGCACCGGGGCCAGCAGCAGGAGCCAGACAGGCAGCGTCAGGGAGGCGAGCATCCGTGCCCTGCGCCCTGTGCGAAAGACGCGCTCAAACCGGTAAGACACAAAATCACCTCTACTACGAATGACGTTCGATGCTTCCCTGTGTTCGTTTGCTGCACCTTTTCCGTTTATCCAGCATAGTCAAATGCGCAACGCGCAACGCCCTCAACCAGCAGCCTTGCGCTCTGCCGGGCGCCGAGCGCCGGCGACCAGCTTGTCCACCAGCCTGGCGGCGGCGGCCATGCCGAAACTGGCGGTGACCATCATCACCGCACCGAAACCGCCCGCGCAGTCCAGCCTCACCCCCTCACCGACGAAGCCCTTGGCCTGGCAGACGCTGCCGTCCGGCTTGGGATAGCGCAGCTGCTCGGTGGAGAACACGCACGGCACGCTGTAGGTGCGCCCCGGCGTGCGGGAGAAGCCGTAGTCACGACGCAGCATGCTGCGCACCTTGGCCGCCAGCGGGTCGTTGAAGGTCTTGTTCAGGTCGGTGACCTGGATCTGCGTCGGGTCGACCTGGCCACCCGCACCGCCGGTGGTGACGATCTGGATCTTGCGCCGCTTGCACCAGGCGATCAGCGCGGCCTTGGCCGGCACGCTGTCGATGCAGTCGATCACGCCATCGAGCTGTTCGGTGATGTACTCGGCCATGGTCTCGCGGGTGACGAAGTCGGCCACCGCGTGCACCACGCACGCCGGGTTGATGGCACGGATGCGCGCGGCCATCTCGTCGACCTTGGCCTTGCCCACCGCGCCCTCGAGGGCGTGCACCTGACGATTGGTGTTGGTGATGCACACATCATCCAGGTCGAACAGGGAAATCTCGCCCACGCCGGAGCGCGCCAGGGCTTCCGCAGCCCAGGAGCCGACGCCACCGATGCCGACCACGGCCACATGCGCCGCAGCCAGGCGCTGGTAACCCTCCTGGCCATAAAGCCGGGCTATTCCGCCAAAGCGCTGATCGTCTGTATTCATCTATCCCCCTGCTGGACGGCGCGCATTATAGAGATAGCACCTTGCCCACCCAACCCCGAAAGGCAGGTCAGCCGTCGGTCGGCGCCATGCCGCCGGTGCGTGAATGCATCCGCCCAGGCGCCGGATGACCTGATTGGTAACGACTTTTGCTTTAAGATGGCCAGCCTTCACGCCAGCCGCCGCATCGGAGCCGCAATGACCGCCCCCCTCACCCCGACTCTGGAACTCGCCTTCGACCTGATCCGCCGTCCGTCCGTCACCCCGGTCGACGAAGGCTGCCAGGAACTGATGATGCGTCGCCTCGCCGCCTGCGGCTTCGAGGTGGAGCGCATGCGCATCGAAGAGGTGGAGAACTTCTGGGCCCGGCGTGGTGGCGACGGCCCCGTGCTGTGCTTCGCCGGGCATACCGACGTGGTGCCCACCGGCCCGCTGGACGCCTGGCAGTACCAGCCGTTCGACGTGCGCGTGGATGAGGACGGCATGCTCTGCGGCCGTGGCGCCGCCGACATGAAGGGCAGCCTGGCCAGCATGGTCATCGCCGTCGAGCGTTTCGTCGCCGACCATCCGCAACACAAGGGCGCCATCAGCTTCCTCATCACCAGCGACGAGGAAGGCCCGGCGCAGCACGGCACCAAGGCCGTGGTCGAGCGCCTGCGCGAGCGCGGCGAGCGTCTGGACTGGTGCATCGTCGGTGAACCCTCGAGCACCACCCTGCTCGGCGACGTGGTCAAGAATGGCCGTCGCGGCTCGCTCGGCTGCACCCTCACCGTGTACGGCAAGCAGGGCCACGTGGCCTACCCGCACCTGGCGAAGAACCCGATTCACCTGGCCGCCCCGGCCCTGGCCGAGCTGGCCGCCGAGCACTGGGACCACGGCAACGACTACTTCCCGCCGACCAGCTTCCAGGTCTCCAACCTCAACGCCGGCACCGGCGCCACCAACGTCATTCCGGGGGAGCTGAAGGCGGTGTTCAACTTCCGCTTCTCCACCGAATCCAGCGTCGAAGACCTGCAGCAACGCGTCAGCGCCATCCTCGACAAGCATGGCCTGGACTACCACCTGGAGTGGGCGCTGTCCGGCCTGCCGTTCCTCACCCAGCCGGGGGACCTGCTCGACGCCGTGGCCGCCAGCATCCGCAGCGTGACCGGTCGCGAGACCACCCCGTCGACCAGCGGCGGTACCTCGGACGGGCGCTTCATCGCCACCCTCGGCACCCAGGTGGTCGAGCTCGGCCCGGTCAACGCCACCATCCACCAGATCAACGAACGCGTACTGGCCAGTGATCTGGACCTGCTCACCGAGGTCTACTACCAGACCATGGTCAAGCTCCTCGCATGCTGATCTGCCCCCTCTGCCAGACCGCGCTCGAACCCAGCGCCAGCGGCCTGGCCTGCGCCAACCGGCACAGCTTCGACCGCGCCCGCCAGGGCTACTTCAACCTGTTGCCGGTGCAGCACAAGAACAGCCGCGATCCGGGCGACAACCAGGCCATGGTCGAGGCACGCCGGCGCTTTCTCGACGGCGGCCACTACGCGCCGCTGGCCGCACGCCTGGCCCAGCTCGCGGCCGAACGTGCACCGGCCCGCTGGCTGGATATCGGCTGCGGCGAGGGCTACTACACGCAGCAGATCGGCCACGCCCTGCCGGATGCCGACGGCTACGCCCTGGACATCTCCCGCGAGGCGGTCAAGCGCGCCTGCAAGCGTGCCCCGCAGCTGAGCTGGCTGGTGGCGAGCATGGCCCGCGTGCCGCTGGCCGACGCCAGCTGCAACCTGCTGGCCAGCGTATTCAGCCCGCTCGACTGGAGCGAGGCCGAACGCCTGCTCGCCCCCGGCGGCGGCCTGCTGCGCATGGGCCCGACCCGCGGCCACCTGATGGAGCTGCGGCAGAAGCTGTATGACGAAGTGCGCGACTACGACGACGAGAAACACCTGGCGCTGATCCCGGCGGGCATGCACCTGGCGCACAGCGAGACCCTGCAGTTCCCCCTGCACCTGGCCGAGGCCCAGGCCCGCGCCGATCTGCTGGCCATGACCCCGCACGGTTGGCGCGCCAGTGCCGAACGCCGCGAGGCGGTGATCGCCACGCCCTTCGAAGTGACCGTCTCCATCCGCTACGATTGGATCGTCAAAACCCCGAGCATCAGCTCTCAGGACTAGAAGCCATGCGCCAACCCGATATCGAGATCTACCTGAAAGACGCCGAGCGCGACGCCGTGGCCCAGTGGCTGGGTGCAGCCCTGGGGCCTTGCAGCGACTGGCAGCAGAAAGGCCAGACCTTCAAGTGCAAGGCCGGCGAGGTACCGGTGACCTGGCTGCCCAAGGCGGTGGGCAAATGGCACAGCCTGTACCTGGAAAGCGACGCCACGCCCTGGGCCGACGACCTCGCCTGCGCCCGCGCCGCCTACGCCGCCCTTGGCGTGCAGGTTCGCTGCGCACCCGGCACCTGGGTCGAAGATGAAAGCGATGAAGAGGCCGACCGCTGGATCAAGGTCGATGCCGATGGCGAGACCGAGATCGTCTGGCGCACCGAATGAACGCGGCCGCCTGGCGGCCTGCTGATGCCCTCCCCCATTCATGGGAGAGGGTCAGGCGCCCCGCATAATGGGCTCCTGCATCGCCCCCGTAGCCCGGATGCAATCCGGGACCAGAGCGACGCATTCATAAAGCGCATATACAGCGTTCAAGTTCCGCTGCGGCCACGATAAAGATCAAAGGGTTAGATTCGGCTAGCCCTTTGTCGTTTCGGAGTGACCACGCAGGTGCTTGCTGTAACGCACCCAACGCAACTCGCTCCCGACGAACCATCCCCGCCACGACTATTACTACGTAATCAGCGGACCGTCACCCATAGCGAGGCCACTTACAAGCGGTTGGCGGCGCGGCCATAAACCTTGCTGCGCTCTCGCTTGCCCACAGCGATCACCGTCACAACCAAGCGGCTGTCGATCACTTCATAGACCAGGCGATAACCGATGGAGCGCAGCTTGATCTTGTAGCAGTTGGGCATATCCCGGAGCTTGTCCGCCTCGACTCGGGGATTCTTAAGGCGCTCCTTGAGCTTCCTGGCGAACTGCAATTGGATGGTGCTGCCCAGCTTGCCCCACTCCTTCAGTGCCTGGGCGTTGAACTCCAGGGCGTACTCAGTCGGCTCCGCCGGCTTGCGCGATGAGGTCATCGATATCTACTCGCACAGTGGGTTCACCACGTCGCTCGCGCACCACTTCGGCCAGGCGGGCATCGTCGATCATCTCCAGCATGGCTTCGTACAGCGCTGGAGGCACGGCATAGAAGGCTGGTTCGTTGCGATTGAGGATCACGACGGTTTCACCCCCGCCTTCGCGGATGGTGCCCATCGGGTCTTTCTTGAGGTCGGTCACCGATGCTGCAACATCGGCCAATACGGCATAGGTCATGGGTCTCTCCCTGCTTTCCTGGAAAGCACGGCAGAGCATAGCTCTTTTTAGAGTGCTTTTAAAAGCACCCTTATGGCTGACCCGCCCTGCAAGAGTCGCTATCCCCAGATGAGCCACTTCTTACGATTGGCCATGACAAGCCGCTGGCGTGTGGCACTGGAGCCCTCGTATCTACTGGCTTCCAGTCTCGACCAAGGGAGGTGGCGCTATTTCCCGAGTCGAGCTCAGGCTGGCGGGAATCCGGCCTACCCCAGAAACGAAAAGGCCCGTCGATGACGGGCCTTTGCATTGGAGTCTGGGGCTCAGACCGCAGAGACGTCTTCCGCTTGCAGGCCTTTCTGGCCCTGGGTCACACCGAACTCGACCTTCTGGCCTTCGACCAGGGTGCGGTGACCTTCGCCACGGATGGCGCGGTAGTGAACGAACACGTCCGGGCCGCTTTCGCGCTGAATGAACCCGTAACCCTTGGAATCATTGAACCATTTGACGGTTCCGGTCTCACGATCTGCCATTACCAACTTCTCCAAACTCGCTATGTTTTTATTGTCCCGAAGGCGCTTTGACGGCTCGGTAAAAACGTTCTTCTCAGCGTTCGCCAACCCCGGCAATTCGAGCATGGAGCAGGTCAAGCGAGTAGCGTTCTTGCTGCAGCCGAAGGCCGAGTATAAAGCATGAATTGTGACTGAAAAGTACTTTTTGGAGCCACCCCGCCACCTGGAAAAATGCGCTGTTCAGAGCGTTTTTGTCAGCTTTTGCCCAGCAGATCGCGCAACTTCTTCATCAACCGCTGCGCCTGATCAACGTCGAGGCGATAGGCCCAGTCAGAGCGCGCGCTGACTTCCTCCACCTTGAAACCTTCACGCGCCCCCAGCGTCAGCCAGTACTGTTCTCCCTGCCGGTACAGGGCACCGGCAAGCTTCTGCCCACCGAAACCACTGAGGCTGAAACGCAGCACCGGCGGCTGTTTGAAGCCCACCTGGTCGAGCGGCGCGGCATCAGCGAACTGCAGGCTGGAGAACAGCGTCGCCACGCTGTTGGCCGCGCCCTCGAAAGCGAGCTTCTGCGTTCCGGCCAGTTGCTCGACGGCAAAGTTGTACTGCTTGGCATCGGCCCGGTTCAGGGTGAGCACCTCGCCGTCGGCATGGCGCAGCTCGATGCGCTGGATATCGGTGTAGGGAATGTCGCTGATGCGCCGATCCAGCCAGTCCAGCTCGCGCGGCGGTACGTTCAGCTGGCGATCGATCAACCAGACCTGGTCCTCTCCAGCCAGGCGTACCAGTTGCCCGGCGCCTTGCTGGGATGCCTTGCCCAGGCGCAGACCGAGATCGGGGTGGCCGTCGAACTGCAACTTCAGGCGCACTGCCTGCTCACCCTCCGCGCCTTGCTCGGCCAGCCCCAGGCGCGCGTGCCACTGCGCATTGGCGGTCTTGGCCTCCACCTTTCGCGCCTCGCGCAGCGCCCGCAGCAGGTCGGCCAGTACCTGCCTTGCCGCCGGGTAATCGGCCTTCGCCGGCACCACCCAGTCCTCGCCGTGACGCTCGATATGCACCGGAGGCTGGCCCGGCGCCTCGATGTCCAGCGCCTGCAGGCTGCCCAGGTAGTCCTGCTGCGCGGCCAGCCATGGTGCCTGTTCGACCGGCGCGGCGGCCTGCTGCTGGTCATGCCGCAGCGCCAGATAGCCCAGCGCACAGAGCAGCGCGATGACGAGCAATGCGCTCAGACCTTTCTTGCCCATGAAACCCTTCCCCCTTGAATGAGATGGAGCCGCGTGGAGCGCACCGATGCCTCAGAGGCGGTGCGCCCTTGCGGAAAACCTGTCGTTTGCTGGCGGCGCTGCTACCCCCGGATCGCAACCGGGCTACGAAACCCTCGGCGCTGTGGTGGATGCCGCTTCTTGCATCCACCGCAGCGGTGGATCGGTGAAGCGTGATCCACCCTACGCATCAACCCCGGACTGCAGCCGGGCTACGAAACCCTACGCACACGCCTTGCAGCGCCTAGGGTCGCGCTGGCCGTCAGGCCTGACGACGCCGGCGCCACAGCCACAGGGCCAGCACCAGCAAGGTCAGCAGCGCCGGCACCAGGGCGATGTTGAGCACCTTCAGGGTACGTCCCAGCGCCTCGATATCGGCGTTGAGCTGATAGCGCACGTCGCGCAGCTCCTTGCGCAGCTCCAGCTTCTGCTGGATGAAGCGCTGCAGCGCGGTCTGCTGTTCCGGGGTCAGCTCCAGCGCCTTGTTCGGATCATCGCTGCGTTGCAGCGCGGCCAGTTGCTGCTCGGTCTCGGTCAGGCGCGCCTGCAGTGCCTGCTCCTTGTCACGCAAGCGCTGCTCGGCCGCCCGCTGCAGCTCTTCCACCACCACGAACGGACGGCTGAAGCGGCCACGCGAACGCACGCTGATCAGCGCCTCGGAACCGCTCAGGTTGTCCAGCGCGTTGATGACGAAGCTGCCGTTGTCAGCCCAGGGTTGCGGCATGCGCTGGCCGAAGAAGTCCTGCACCTGCACCCACAGGCGATCGCTGAGGATGTCGGTATCGGCCACCGCGATGACGTTGATGTTGTCGGCCTGCTTGAGGCCATCCTTGCGCCCCTCGATGCCGTCGGGGAAGGCACTCTGCGCCGGGCCATCGACCCGCGCGGCAATGGTGTAGCGCTCACCGGTTGGCTCCAGCTCACGGATCAGCTCCTCCGGGTTGCTGAGCATGGCGAAACGCTGGGCATCGAAGGGCATGGCGTACTCGGAGCTCTGCATCAGCGGCGTGAAGTGGCTCTTCGCCCCCTCCAGCGGTTCGAGGATGCCGGCCGTGGCGACGGTGATGCTCTCCAGCCCGGCCGTGGCGATATCGGTCTGGTCCAGCGCCTTGCGCGGCAGGCTCAGCCAGGCGGCATGACGCACCGGGCGCTGGCCCTGGCCCATGTTCACCGACATGGCATAGGCACCATCGCCCAGCACCTTGTCCGGGACCATGCGCAGGCCCCAGGCCTTGAACAGCGGCTCAAGGCTCGACGCCTTGTCCACCGCCACTTCACCGGGCATCTCGCCGCTGTCGGCCTCCGCGTAGGGGTCGACGAACACCATCAGCTTGCCGCCGCGCAGCACGAACTGGTCGATGGCATAGAGCGTCTGTTGCGGCAGGTTCTTCGGATGCACCAGCCAGAGCACCGAGACCTGCTCGGGAATCTGGTCGACATCGGCCTTGAGGTTCTCGATCTTGAACAACTGGCGCACCTGCTCCAGCACCATCCATGGCGGCGTCGGCTGGCGCGCCATCATGTCGAAGCCACCGGTCATCGGCAGCCCGGACAGCACCCCGACCACCGGCAGTTCGGGTTTCGCCAGGGTCTGCACCAGGCGGCTCAGCTCGTACTCCAGGTGCTCCTCCTGATCCAGGGCGAAGAACGGAATGACCTGGGTGTCATCCAGCGAATTGGTGCCCGCCAGGCCGAAGTAGACCGAGTCGCCACCCTGCTGCAGCGGAATCCCCTGCAGGCCGTACTCGGCCGCCTTGTCCTCGTCCTCGGAGAAGGGCTGGGGATCGATGATGTGCAGGTGGATCTTGCCGTTCGCCTGCGCCTGGTAGGCCTTGAGCATCTCCTCCACGCGCTGTGCGTAGGTACGCAGCGCCGGCAGGTCCTTGGCCACTTTGTCCGAGTAGAAGAAGTACAGGTTGATCGGCTCGTCCAGCTCACCGAGGATCTGCCGGGTGCCGTCGGAGATGGTGTAGAGCTTCTGCTCGGTGAGGTCCAGGCGCGCACCGCCCAGGCCGATACCGGCCAGCAGATTGAAGGCAACGAACGCCACCGCGATCAGCAGCAGCCCGGCGCCGGAATAGATCAGCTTTTTCATGGGCGCTCCTCAGTCGGCTTTCTTCAGATCGATGACCACCGCGGTGGCGGTCAGCCAGGCAGCGATCAGCGAGAGGAAATACAGCAGGTCGCGCAGGTCGATCACGCCCTTGCTGATGGCATCGAAGCGCACCAGGAAACTCAGCGAGGCGACGGCGTCCACCCACCATTGCGGCGCCCAGGCGAAGGCATCGAGCACCATCGGAAAGCCGCTGACGATGAACAGGAAGCAGGCGCTGACCGCGAGGATGAAGGCGATCACCTGGTTCTTGCTCAGCGCCGACATGCACGAGCCGATGGCCAGGTAGGCCCCGGCCAGCAGCCAGCTGCCGAGGTAGCCGGTGATGATCGCGCCGTTGTCCGGCTCGCCCAGGTAGTTGACGGTGATGATCATCGGGAAGGTCAGCAGCAGCGCGATGCCGGCGAATACCCAGGCCGCCAGGAACTTGCCGGTGACCGCCTCGAAGCGGGTGATCGGCAGGGTCATCAGCAGCTCGATGGAGCCGGACTTGCGCTCCTCCGCCCACAGGCGCATGGCGATCGCCGGCACCAGGAACAGGTACAGCCAGGGGTGGAAGTTGAAGAAGGCCGAGAGGTTGGCCTGGCCGCTCTCGAAGAAACCGCCCAGGTAGAAGGTGAACACCCCGGACAGCACCAGGAAGATCACGATGAACACATAGGCCAGCGGCGTGGCGAAGTAGCTCGCCAGCTCGCGCTTGAAGATCACGGGCAACTGGGTCATGGCTGCTCTCCTCGGGTCAGGCTGCGGAACACTTCATCGAGCCGACCGCGTTCCACGTTGAGCTCCCTGACCCTCCAGCCGCGCTGGGCGATCAGTGCATTGACCTGCGGGAAGATCACCTCGCCCGGCTGCGCCAGCACGCTCAGGCTGTGCTCGCGCGGGTTCTCCTCGACCCCGGCGACACCGGGCAGCGCCGCCAGCGCGGCCAGGTCCAGGGCCTCATCGGCCACCAGCGTCACCGCCTGGTGGTAGCGCGAGCGGCTCTCCAGTTCCAGCGGCGTGCCATCGGCCAGCAGGCGGCCCTGGGCGATGACCACGGCGCGTGTGCAGAGCGCCGTGACTTCTTCGAGGATGTGGGTGGAAATGATCACGATCTTGTCGCGGGCCAGGCCCTGGATGAGCTGGCGCACCTGATGCTTCTGGTTCGGATCGAGGCCGTCGGTGGGCTCGTCGAGAATCAGCACGCGCGGATCGTGCAGGATCGCCTGGGCCAGGCCGACACGGCGCTTGAAGCCCTTGGACAGCGTTTCGATGCTCTGCTCCAGCACCGCCTGCAACTCCACCTGGGCCACGGCATGCTCGACCCGCAGCGCCTTCTCGGCACCACGAAAACCGCGCACCTCGGCGATGAAGGAGAGGAAACCGCGCACACTCATATCGCCGTAGCACGGCGCGCCTTCGGGGAGGTAGCCGATCTGCCGCTGGGCCTTGAGCGTCTGCCTCTGGATATCGCAGCCGAGAATGCTCGCCGTGCCGGAGGTCGGCGCGAGAAACCCTGTGAGCATCTTCATCGTGGTGGATTTGCCAGCCCCGTTGGGGCCGAGAAAGCCCAGCACTTCCCCTGGCTGGACACTGAACGACAGGTCATCGACTGCCGTGTACTGCGCAAAACGCCTGGTCAGGTTTCTTATTTCGATCATGGCCTCTCACCGTCGCGAAAACGCCCGAGTCCCGCGTAACCACCGCGAGAACGCAGGCCGCAAGAACGCCGGGCAAAAGCGCACGCCCGGACGAAGGCATGACAACCCTCATCCAGGAAAGTTCAGCGGCCCCGCATACCTCGGCAAAATGCGTCAGGCGAGGTTCAGCCTGCTCGCCCGATACGGCTCGGGCGAGTGCTCGTGACGGTCGTTGCAGCCGTTCCGAAGCCTGCCTGCGAGCGGCCCAGCACCGTGATTGCCGGGCAGAGGAGACGCCCGCCCCATCCCCTGCGCAGAGAACCTGCTAGGCTCAGCGCCCAGACCAACCTCGGAAAGCATTCACGGATGAATAATCAGACGCCTCGTTCGAAAGGGCTGCGAGCCTTCAATGCCCTGTGCGCCACCTGCCTGATCGGCGCGCTGATCTATCTGCTGACGATGGGCGTGCACGCCGTTGCCGTAGCCGCCATGCTGGTTTCCATCGCCGCAGCGGCTGTCCCGCTCACCTGGGGCGACGGCGGCATCCTGGAGGTGGTGATCGGGACGGTCGAGGCGATCATCGATGGACTTCTGGCCCTCATCGAGGGGATGATCAGCGTCCTCTCCGGCCTGTTCAGCTAGCGCCCCCGAGCACGACCGGAATCACCCGCCGCGCCGGAACCCGGCAAGGCAACTCCCTTCCAGCGCATCAGCGCTACTGAATGGACAGGCGTCAGTCCGTAAAACGCCAGACATGCCCGTAACCGTCGACGTGACATCCGCTGACTCACTGGAAGTTGCACTCGCAAGATTGAACCGCAAGGTAGGCGCCGAACTGGGCCGCCGCTGGTACAAACGGCGGTTCGGCTACTTCGAGAAGCCTTCGGCGCTACGCCGCAAGCGCAAGCAGATGGACAAACTGGCCATCGCCTCCGGCGGCGGCCTGTGGCTGAAAATCGGGCTGAAGGAGCAGTTCTGCAGACATGCTGGCAGTGGCGTCGGCCGCTGACGTCGGTGCAGGCGCACTCGCTCAACCCGGTGACTTGGCCTAACCTCGATAGCGCACGCTCGCTTACCTCAAGGAAGCCACATGAACGTCAAACGGATCATTGCCAATCTTCACGCAGCGCAACCAGCGGAGGTGGATGAGTTCTATCGGCTGATCCTGGGCCTCGAACTGGTCATGGACCATGGCTGGATTCGCACCTATGCCGGTTCCGAGAGGATGGCGGTGCAGGTCAGCTTCGCCAGCGAGGGCGGCTCGGGCACGCCAGTGCCCGACCTGTCCATCGAGGTGGATGATCTCGACGAGGCGTTGCGACGTGTCGCGGAACAGCGGATTCCCATCGAGTACGGGCCGTCGCATGAGCCCTGGGGCGTTCGCCGTTTCTACGTCAGGGACCCGCTCGGCAACCTGATCAACATCCTCCAGCATGTCTGAAGCGCTCTGCGCGCGTCGACGATCGAGACCCTGAACATGTTCATACCCCTAGCCACTGCGGTACTGCTCGGCCTGGCGACGCCCCTGGCCCATGCTGACGACTCGAACCCGCCTGACGGGCTGCTCAGACCCAATGCCGAGGAAGCCGCGGATGTGATCGCGGCGCTGACCGGGCTCGAGCAGATGCGTGCGGAGATGACCGTGACGCTCGGCACCTGCGTGCCTGCACTCGAGGCGCAACACCCTGGGCAGATCGCCTGCACCTTCGCCCTGAAGGTCGGTGCAGGCAGCTCGGAATCACAAGCGGACTTCTACAAGATCGACGACGAATGGCAGGCTCAGCCAAGCGTCTCCCAGGACCTGCTTCCATTTCCTGATCCGGCCCTCTAATGTGGCTGCTCGCGGCCCTGGCGGAGCCTCTGCGGATTCGCCGGGCGGCCACGTAGACAGCCCCGTTCCAGCCAATCAGCAGGCGCCCCATGAATCTCGAAACAGCCGTTGCCTTTTCCGCCGTGGCCGGCATCGCAGTCGTCAGCCCCGGACCGGCGATCCTGCTGGCGTTGCGCAATGGGCTGAGCTTCGGCGTGCGGGCGGTGGTGTGGTCGTCGCTGGGCAACATCATGGGCCTGTTCTGCCTGTCCGCCGCGGCGATGCTGGGCCTGGGGCTGCTGCTCAAGTCCTCGGCCCTGCTGTTCAGTGTCGTCAAGGTGCTGGGTGCCATGTACCTGTTCTACATCGGCCTGCGCCATCTGCTGGGGCGTGCCTCGCTGCTCCAGGTGGAGGCCAGCCAAGCCGCCGAGCGCCGTGCCTACAGGCCCTTTCGGCTCTATCGCGAGGCGCTGTTCATCGCCGCGTTCAACCCCAAGCCGATCCTGTTCTTCACCGCGCTGTTTCCACAGTTCGTCGACACCCGTGAGCCGTTGCTGCCGCAGTTCTTCATCCTCACCGGGATTTTCATGCTGCTGTCGTTCATCACCCTGGTCGCCTATGCCTCGCTGGCGGCACGGGCCAGGCAGGCGTTGCAGCGCCCCTCGTTCGTGACCTGGGTGAACCGGGTATTCGGCAGCGTGTTCATTGCCTTCGGCGCAGCGCTCCTTGCGCTGCGGCGTTAGGACCAGGGCCCTGAGCGCATTGGGCAGGCACATCCTCTGGCTGGACTGCACCGCCGCCGCACTCGCCGGCCTGCTCGTGCTGCTGTTCGCCACCTGGCTGAGCGCCTGGTACGCACTGCCGCCGGCACTGCTGCACAGCATCGGCGTGGTCAACATCGCCTATGCCTGCTTTTCCTTCTCCCTGGCCATCCGTACCCGGCGCCGCGAAGGCCTGATCAAGTTGCTGGCGCTGGCCAACGGCGCATGGGCAGCGCTCTGCCTGGGCATCACGGCCGCCCTTGCCCAGAGCATGGCGCTACCGGGCGTCGTCCACCTGCTCGGCGAGGCCGTGTTCGTCGGTGGTCTGGGCCTGCTGGAGTGGCGCTGGCGTCGGCAGCTTCTGGTGGCCGACGGCCCCAGGCCCTCGACGTCTTCCAGCACCGGGCAGTAGCGCCCTACTCCGGCGCGCAGTGAAAGCGGTTCTTGCCGGCGTGCTTGGCTACGTACATGGCCTGGTCTGCCTGTTTCAGCAGGTCCGCGCCATTGTCGGCCTGCAGCGGATACAGGGCGGCGCCCACGCTCGCCGATATGCGTGCCGGATGGCCGTCCAGGTCGAACGGCTGCGCCAGGACATCCAGCACCTTGAGCGCCACCGCCGCGCAATCCTGGCGGCTGTGCAGGCTGGCGAGCAGGATGCCGAATTCGTCACCGCCGAAGCGCGCGACCATATCGCTGCTGCGCACACAGCCTTCCAGGCGCCTGGCGGCCATCTGCAACAGGCAGTCGCCTGCCGTATGGCCGTGGCGGTCGTTGATCGCCTTGAAGCCGTCCAGGTCGATATACAGCACGGCGCACAGCTGCTCCTGATCGCGCACCGCGTCGAGCGCCTGGTCGAGCCGCTGGCGGAAGCGGACCCGGTTGGCCAGGCCGGTCAGCGCATCGTGCTGCGCCTCGTGGGACAGACGTGCCTCCAGGCGCTTGCGCTCGGTGACGTCCTGCGCGACCAGCACCAGGAACGCCGGGTGGCCCTGGCGCTTGCGCACGACGCTCACGGCCTCGCACACCCAGAGCAGCGAGCCATCCTCGCGCCGGTAGGTCTTCTCGATCTCCGGGGAAAGCGCGCCGCCGTCGCTGGCCAGCTGCTCGCGCAGGAAAGTCCGGGCGGCGCTGGCCACCTCGGGGTCGCTCAGGTCGAAGATGTTGCCGCCCTGCAAGCGCTCGGGCGGGCGTCCGAGCATGCGCGAGAAGGTCTCGTTGACACGCAGGATCCGGCCTTCGGGGCTGATATGGGCAATGCCCATGGCCGCCTGGTGGAAGGTCGCGCGAAACAGCGCTTCGCTGCCTTGCAGGGCATCGGTCGCCGCGCGCTGGCGGACCAGCATCAGCGCCAGCACGCCGACGAACAGCATCACCACCAGGGAGACACCGACGGCCGCCAGCAGATAGGTGGTGCGGCGCTGCAGGGTCGTGGCCATTTCCTCGTCGTAGGCCGTGGCCACGGTGACCATCAGCGGATAGTCGGCCATGCTGCGGTAGCTGACGATACGGGCGACGCCATCGAGCCCCTGGCCGCTGTCGTAGAAGTCATCGGTGCGGCGCTGTTTCTGCCGCTGAAACCAGGCCAGCGACTCGCCGCTCAGGCCGAACTCGCTGCGTGCGCCGATCTTGCGCGCGCGCACCACGCCATCCAGACCGCCGAGTTCGAGCAGCCCCTGCGCGCCCAGGTCGACCTGTTGAAAGAACTGCGTGACGTCCTGCGGACTGAGGGCCATCACCACCACCCCGGCGAAACGGCCGTCCGCGTGCTCGATACGCAGCGACATGGGGATCAGCCAGCGCTTGGACACACGCCCGAAGACCGGCTGGCTGATGAACAGGTGGTCGATGCGCGCAGCGCGTTGCGCAGTGAAGAATTCGCGATCGGCGTAGTTGACCGGGCCGGTGCTCCGGCTGCTGCTGACAATGTCGCCATGCTCGTCCACCACGCTGATGATGGTGAACATCTCCTCGCGGATCACTCCCTCCTCGACCCAGCGCCGCAGGTCGATCGCCCTGCCCTGCAGGCGGTACTGCTCGCGCACGAACGCCGCCACCTGCTCGGCCGCCTTCAGCGCGCGGGACACCTGCTGCTCGAAGGCGATGGCCAGACTGGCATTGGCCTTCATTTCCGCCGCCAGTGCCTGCTCACGCTCGAAGGCGATGCGCTGCAGGGTGATCAGCCAGACAACCAGAATGAAAACGCTCGCCAGTACGACCAGCAGGTTCAGGGGCGTTGCGGTTCGAGGGCCTCTGGCGACGCGTTCAGGTGCGTCACTCGGCTGTCTGGGCGGGGTCATCGCCTTGTTCTCCAGGGCATCCACGGGCTGTATCCTGCTAGTCGTTGGGCGAGGAGCACGCCCCTGAAACCCGCTATCGTTCAGCGTCACGGGGCTTGATCCAGCGCCTTGCGTTGAATCATAGGCACTGCCGCGCCACTGTGCTGCCATCAGTCTGCAACGGATTTTGCCCGATAATGCGGCATGCGGCAGACTGCCCCCCCTGCTTGACCCATCATGGCAAGCCGAGCGACATCGGCGCCGATCCTGCTGATTTTCTTCGACAATCGCTACCCTCGAGGCCCGTCTTGGACACCACGGTCTTTCTCGCCGTCATCGCCGCCGCTGCCCTGCATGCCGGCTGGAACGCCCTGCTCAAGATCGGTCTCGACCGCTTCCTGACCGCCACCCTGATCCAGGTCGGCGCCGGCCTGGTGGCGCTCTGCGCACTGCCGCTGGTCGCCGTACCGCAGGCCGCAGCCTGGCCCTGGATCGCGCTGTCGGCCGTGCTGCACATCGGCTACAACTTCTTCCTGGCCCGCGCCTACCAGTACGGCGACCTGGGCCAGGTCTACCCCATCGCGCGTGGCAGCTCGCCGCTGATGGTCGCCCTGCTCTCGCTGCTGCTGTTGCATGACGGGCTCGGCACCCAGCAGCTGCTGGGCCTGCTGGTGCTGGTGATCGGCATCTGGTTGATGGCGCTGCGCGGCGGCCACCACCAGGCCCCGCAGCGGGCGATGCTGTTCTGCGCCCTGATGACGGCCCTGTTCATCGCCGGCTACACCCTCAGCGATGCCATGGGCGCCCGCGCAAACGGCGATGCGCTGAGTTATTCGCTGTGGCTGTTCAGCGTCAACGGCGCGGTGATGGCGGCGGTGCTCGCCGTCAGCCGCGGGCCGCGCGCCTTTCTCCAGCTGGGCCCGCACTGGCGCGGCGGGCTGGCCGGCGGGGCGATGTCGATGGCGGCCTACACCATCGTCATCTGGGCCATGACCCAGGCACCGGTGGCCCTGGTGTCGGCGCTGCGCGAAACCAGCGTGGTGTTTGCCGTGCTGCTCGGGGTGCTGTTGCTCAAGGAACCCATGCGACCGATCCGGCTGCTGGCGTGCGGGGTGATCGCGCTCGGCGTGGTGCTGATGAAGCTGGCGTAGCCGATTCGAGGACCGACATGGCCGATACCCCTCGCGCGGCACGCTGCAGAGGCTGACCCGGCATTCCGCTCAGGAACCCGAAGCCGCCTTTGTGGTTCTGTTGAACAACGGGGGCCGAAACGTCGACCGTTTTTCCGTCATGTGCCGGCGGCATGCTGGCCAGGCTGACTGCACGGACACCCACGTGGTGCCAGCCCTGTCGACCGTGGCAACCCCGTCAGGCCGCGGCGCCAGCGGCTGGTCCCGGAAGTTTTTTGTTTGACGATGACTCCAGCCCGGTACTTCGCTGGACTGCGCCGTAGCTCGATGAAGCAGGTTTATCAAGGACTTACGCGCGTCCATCATATG